>TARA_R110002033_G_scaffold152046_3_pt1 | contig 110982 bp, 104 predicted proteins | sample TARA_R110002033 | Tara Oceans TARA_R110002033 (sample SAMEA4397051) | marine metagenome | biome: Polar Biome; feature: [SRF] surface water layer (ENVO:00010504); material: water (ENVO:00002006), including particulate matter (ENVO:01000060) such as... | depth 5 m | reverse complement strand
CTTTTTTATTATTGATAATTCTAATGGTTGTTGATGACTCTAATTGTTACTCATTAAAGGGGATATTGTGGCGCTTCGCCTTTTAACGTTAGCCATTGCCATTGCGTAAATTCTTCCCAGTTCGCAGGACCACCAATACTGGTTCCATTACCAGATGCGCCAACACCACCAAATGGGTTAATAATTTCATCGTTTACTGTTTGATCATTTATGTGTAATAGCCCTGTTTGTAAACGCTCACCTAGTGCTAATGCTCTGCCAACATCTCGCGAAATAATGGCTGCAGACAAGCCAAATTCAGTATCATTAGCCAGTTCTATTGCTTCTGCGTCAGTATCGAAAGGGACTAAAATTGCCACAGGCCCAAATACTTCTTCAATAAAAGCAGGGTTATCTTGTTTTACATCGCTAAGAACCGTGGCCTCAAAAAATAAACCATTGTAGTTTCCTCCAACTTCCAATGTTGCTCCTGCTTTGACGGCTGCTTTAACAAGATTCGCGGCATGGTCCCGTTGCTGTTCATTGATTAATGGACCCAATGCAACTTGCTCCGTGGCAGGATTTCCTGCAGGTAGGTTTTTCGCTTTTTCAATCATCATAGCTTTGAACTTGTCGTAAATTTTGCGCTGTACCAAGACTCGACCGGTAGACATGCAAATTTGCCCTTGGTGTAAATAAACCCCCCATGTGGCATTGGCTAATGCAATATCTAAGTCAGCATCATCAAGAATAATGAGTGAGTTTTTACCACCTAGTTCCAATGAGACTTTTTTAAGGTGTTTGCCAGCTGCTTCGCCAACTTTACGACCGGCGGGAGTTGAACCGGTAAATTGAATCATTGCTACATTAGGATCAGCCACTAATGCGGCACCTGCAGCGCCATCACCAGGAAGAACAGATAGAACTCCTTTAGGTAAACCTGCTAATTCAAAAATACGTGCAATCACAAATCCACCTGAAATAGCGGTGCGAGGATCAGGCTTTAATACGACACTATTACCCAAGGCAATGGCTGGAGCGACAGCACGCATAGCCAAATACAGTGGGAAATTAAAGGGAGAGATAACACCAACTACGCCTAGGGGCTTTCTTCTTGCAATACTAAGTCGGCCAGCGCTAGATGGGAGAACTTGCCCGTGGCTTTGAGATGGTAGACCAGCACTTTCAATTAGAGACTTGATGGTAAAACCCAGTTCCGCTTGAGCTTTAGGTCCTATTGAGCCGCTTTCTTTTATTAACCAGTCTACGATTTCATCTGAATGTTGCTCTGCGATACTAATGGCTTTTCGCAAGATGCTCGCGCGTTCATCATAATGTAGGTCTGCCCATTTTCTTTGCGCTTGTCGAGCTTCTTGGCAGGCTTGTTGGATTAAAACTTCATCAGCCATGGCTATATGGCCGAGAGATTTTCCTGTGGCGGGTTCAACGACTGAGCTTAATGCTTTTGCAGGGCGGCTCCACTCACCGGTAAAAAGTGCTTCATTCCATAACGGAGAAGGTAAGAATTCTGTAGTGGTTGTCATAGTTTACCTCATTGTTTTTATTGATTTTTTTTGAACTTCCTTAGACCTATTAGTAGCCCATAGGCTCCCGTACCTAGTACCACGCCCCAAAAGGCTGATCCTATACCGAATAGCTGAATACCAGAGGCAGTTGTCATAAACGTAATAGCAGCTGCATCAATATTAGACTTATCTTCTAAAGCAAGAGTAAGGCTATTAAATATGGCTCCGAGAAGAGCCAACCCTGCGATAATAGCAATCATTTGTGCAGGGAAAGTGGTGAAAAATAGAACAATGCTACCTGCGAAAATACCACCAATTAAATAAAATACACCATTAAAAATACCTGCTATATAGCGTTTATTTGGATCTGGATGGGCATCTGGACTGGTGCAAATAGGCGCAGTAATCGCAGCTATAACAGTGGTTATACCTCCAAAAAAAGCGATAGGAATGGAGACTAGCCCAAGTACACTGATAACTGGGCGAGTAGGCACTTGATAATTAAATGTTTTTAAAATAGTAAAACCCGGTAAGAACTGACCTGTAAGACTAACAATAACGAGGGGAAGCGCTAGGCTTAAAGTTGATGACCAGCTCCACTGTGGTGATATCCAAATAGGTGATGCCAATTGCCATGTAAAATGGCTGAAATCGGCATGTAAAACCGTAATAGATAAAAAGCTACCTAGGGCAACTAATAACATTAAATAATAGGTTTTACTGATGGCTTTAAAAACAACAAAACCAATGAGCATCGAAACCGTCAAAATTGGAATACTGTTGAACGACTGAAAGGCAGAAATACCAAAGTTGAATAGAATTCCCGCCATCATAGCAGCTGCGACGCTCTTTGGAATCCAATGGATGACTTTGTCAAACCATCCACTTATGCCAATGAAAAAGATAATAATGGCAGCCGTTATATACGCTCCAATAGCTTCATTTAAACTAAGGTTTGGAAACAGGGTCACAAGTAAAGCGGTACCCGGCGCAGACCAAGCGGTAATAATCGGCACTCGAAAATAGATGCTAAGGGCAATACCACTGATCGCAGCGCCAATCGATATGGCGAAAACCCATGATGTCATCATCTCTGGTGAAATATTAGCGCTGTTAGCTGCTTGGAAAAAAATCGCCAGTGGACCTGAGTAAGATACAAGCACAGCAACCAATCCAGCAGTGATAGTTGAAAGGTGTAAATCTTTTAGCATCCTATCGTCTCCTTCACAGGACTTCTAAAGCCTATTGTTTCGGTTACCCTTTTACAGCTATGGCCTTAACTTCTAGGAAATACCCAGGAATACCGCATAGAGATGCTGCCCCAATAGCTGTCCAAGCAGGTAGACAATCACCAAAATAAAGATTACGAACTTCCATATAGAGCGGAAGATCCCTCATGTCAGTGTGGTAGCTGGTGACTTCGACAACATCGTTAAAACTCATTTTTGCTGTGTTTAATACTGCTTTCATATTTTCAAAGCATTGAATGAATTGTTGGCGTTTGTCTTCAACGAGTTGTCGCTCTGAATTGCGTCCGATTTGACCCGCAATATAAAGAGTACTACCGACTAAGACGCCTGGAGCGTAGCCGATTTCATCACGAACGAATTCCATGCCTTTAGGTACGATAGCTTTACGAGTTGTCATTTTTATTACCTTACAAATTTTGTGTTAGGGATAAATTTTGCAATGAGTCACAACCAGCCAGCAGAAATATGACTGGTTGTGATGAACTAACCTAAATCACCACCGCCAACGGGAAGAAGCGTGCCTGTGAGGTAGGACGATTCGTCACTCGCGAAGAATAAAATAACATTGGCTTGCTCTTCGGTTGAGCTATAACGATGCATTAAAGATGAATCGATAGTTTGGTCGACAATTTCTTGATACCAAGCTTTTTCCTGTTCTGTCATAACCTCTTGGTTGCGTGGTATTTTTCGCTCACCAACGTCTGTACCGCCTGGGGCCACTGCGTTAACGCGAATACCATATTTAGCATTTTCAAATGCTAAAGAGGCCGTCATGGCATTAACGCCTCCCTTAGCTGCAGCGTAGGGAACTCGGTTTATACTGCGAGTAGCGATTGAAGACACATTGACTATGTTGCCAAATTTTTGTTTTTGCATAGTGTCTAGTACTGCATGACAACACCATAAAGTAGGGAAGAGTGAACGTCGTATTTCTGCTTCAATTTGCGCTTCTTCATAGTGCTCAAACGGTTTTGCCCAAATAGTGCCACCCACATTGTTGATCAAAATATCAATGCGGCCGAATTTCTCTACAGCTGAGGCCATGGCGTTGTGACTGTCTGTAAATTTCTCTAAATCAGCGATGATGACTAACACATCTTTTGCGCCTGCGGCTTTAGCCTCTTCAGCTACGTCATAAACTAGCTCTGATCGATCAAGTAATACTAACGTGGCATGTTCCTTTGCCATTTGCAGCGCCACTTGGCGACCAATACTTTGTGCCGATCCAGTAATAACTGCCACCTTATTTTTGAAACGTAGTGCTCTCATTTTGTTCTTCCTTAATGGCTGCTAGCGGCGAATTTTTCATAGTAAAAATTAACAGGTGTGATGTTTTTTTCTTTCATGAATTGACTCACTGCTTCTACCATAGGCGGCGGTCCACATAGATAGATATCCAGATCGCCATCATTCAAATGAGACGGCGTAATATGTTGAGTCACATAGCCTTTTTGTGGCCAGTTACTTTCTTCTGAAGCGACACATGCGCTAAAAGTGACCTGTTCTATTGTTGCAGTCAGGGCTTCTAGCTTTTCTATCTCTACTAAATCTGCATCATGGGTAACGCCATAGATGAGATGAACTGGTTGGTTTGTTCCTATTGCTTTAATTCTTTCTAGCATGGCAAGAAAAGGGGCTAATCCGGTGCCTCCAGCTAACATTAAAATTGGGCGTTTGATATCACGTAAATAGAAGCTGCCAAATGGACCACTCAAGGTGATATTGTCACCTACCTTTGCTGTTTCTGTCATAAACGTGCTCATGAGGCCGTTTGGCACCACGCGTATTAGAAAGGATGCAGAGTCATTGCTTTCTTGAACTAGAGAGCTAAAAGAATAGGCGCGTTTTTGGTCTGTTCCTGGCACATGGACATTGACATATTGGCCGGGTAAGAAGTTCATCGACTTCACTTGATCGCCCGCAATGCTAAAGCTGAGGGTTGAATCCGATAGGCGGTTAATATCGGAAATCGTGCCTTTGACATCTTCTTGTTGGCTGCGGACACAAACTTCGGAAGAGGCCGGAACCGAAATAGCGCAATCGGATTCTAATCGCATGCAGCAAGTTAATACCATTCCTGCTTCTGCTTCTTCATCTGATAAGGCGTCTTCAATATAGCCTTCCATTTCAAATTGACCTGACTCAGATTTGCATTTGCAGGTACCACAAGCACCATCGCGACAATCCATCGGAATGTTTAAGCCAGAGCGATAAGCTGCGTCAGCAACCGTTTCCCCCGGAAGTGTTTGCACAAAACGGGTGACACCGTCTTCAAAATTCAGTGCGATTTTATACATAGAAATCACCTTGAGCCCCTTTCTGGGGCGGCTTTTTATTATTTTTTTATCTAAAAAGAAAAAATGTAGTTGGCTGAAATTAACTTGAAGTACACAACATAATTAAACGTGGTAAACATCAATCACGTGGTGGATATAATCATTTACCAAGATGATTTTCTTACGCTTGATTTGTATTTGACCTTCGGCATTTTTGACTAAGGTGACAAAAGTGGTACCAAAGTAAGTGTCTACTGTTTTGTATCTGTAGCTGTTTGTGCTCCAGTTGTAGCGAACCGCTGTACTTTCTTCTGAGTTTTGCATGATCTCAATATTGCTGATCATGTGACTGGTTCTGGCTTCAGGTAGGCTTGATGCACTGGAACGTTCGGTTTTGATCCGAAAAACACGATCTTCTAGACCACCTTTGTGGGCGTAGTACATTAGAGAAACTTCTCTGTGCGGGTCGGTAACAAGCTCACCATCGTCATCCCAACTTGGCATCCAATAATCCACATCAGGGTGATAATAGGTCAGCCAGTCATCCCATTTTTTGTCATCAAGACAGCGAGCTTCGGCATACAAGAAATTACGTACTTCATCATATTGAATTGTCATGGTGTGCTCCTTATTGCTGCTCTTTATCTTTTTGAAGGGCGTTTGTCATCGCGTCTACCCAATATTGATGCTGGACTTTGAATAGACCCTCATCTTCAGATTTTCTACCACTTAAAAGAGGGGTTAAATGAATCTTTTGAGCGGCTTCATCTGGGCCTTGCACCCAGTGTTCAGCGCCACGAGAAAGATCATTCCAAGGAAGATCAGTACCAAGAAAACCTTCTTGGCAAGAACGGAACTCTTCTAAATCGTCTGGTGTTGCCATGCCTGAAGCGTTAAAGAAATCTTCATATTGGCGAATACGTTGAGCACGAGCTGCATCACTTTCACCTTTAGGTGCAATGCAATAAATAGTCACTTCGGTTTTGTTGACGGAGATAGGGCGAAAGACACGAATTTGAGAGCTGAATTGATCCATCAAAAAGACATTAGGGTATAAGCATAAATTACGAAGGTTAGAGATCATCCAGTCGGCACGCTCTACACCAAAATCTTTTTCTAGCTCAGCGCGACGTTCTGCTAATGGACGATCTTCTGGGTTAGGCCAGCGCATCCATAATAAAATATGACCATGCTCAAAAGCATAGAAGCCGCCTTGTTGTTTGTTCCAAGTGCTCGCGTCCATGGCTTTGGTTTCATCGGCAACAGCACCTAATTTGCGGCGTGCAGTCGTTGCGACATAGTTCCAATGCACGGAAGATACATGATAACCATCCGCACCATTTTCGGCTTGAACTTTCCAGTTGCCATCATAAATATAAGTGGAAGAGCCTCTTAGCACCTCTAAACCTTGTGGTGATTGGTCGACAATCATATCTATTATTTTTGCCGCTTCGCCTAGATGTTCTGTGAGAGGCTTAACATCTGGATTGATACTGCCAAATAAGAAGCCTCGATAGGATTCAAAACGAGCAACTTTCTTAAGATTATGCGAGCCATCACAGTTAAAGGAAGAAGGATAGCCAGCATCTGTGGCGTCTTTTACCTTAATAAGCTTGCCTGAGTTGTTAAAGCTCCAGCCATGGAAAGGGCAGGTCATCACTGACTTGTTACCTTTTTTCGTACGGCAAAGCATTGCGCCTCTGTGGCTACAAGCATTAATAAAACAATTTAGTTCGTCGTCTTTGTTGCGAGTAATAAAAATGGGTTGGCGGCCCATATAACCGGTGAAAAAATCATTCTTATTAGGGATTTGGCTTTCATGAGCCAGATAGATCCAGTTGCCTTCAAAAATGTGTTTCATTTCAAGGTCAAACAGTTCTGGATCGGTAAACATATCTCGACGAGCTCGATAAAGACCTTTGTCCGTATCGACTTCCATCATACTTTTTATTTTTGTAATGAGTTCGTTATGCATTGTAATGCCCTCCTGATTTATAAACAGATTAGGCTTTGAGACTATTAGTCACTATCCAGCTTGTGTTTTTCTTTATCCTTTATCTGCAAAAAAACACTTAGATAAGAAGGACTTTTCTGATGTTATCGATAGAAGTAGGGGGAATAGCTAAGATCTAAAAAAGCTGCTTTCATTGGAAGAGGAAAGCAGCCAGATAGTCATCTGAGGGCGATAGGAGTAAACGTGAGTTAGATTAAGGTGGCATTTTGTCCATTAAATTAATGATTTAAATAGACACCACAGCCCATAAAAGCGTTATTTCTTAACTTTGTAATATAGAGAAGTTTACTAGCAACTTGGTCTGTCTGTGGATTTACAAATCGAAACTGGTAGGACTTCGTGTCCTTTGATTTTGCAACCTTTATCATGTCTTGTACCATTAATTGTCCATCAGCATCTTTGGCATTATAAAGGTTTCTACCTACTAACTCTGGGTTTGCACCGTACGCTAATACTTCGCCACTAAAGGTAATAGCAACGATAAATAGCTCACCATAAATGAAGCCGCCATTAGGATCCGCAAAATCACAGAAGGCTTTTTCTTCCCCGTGTTTTTCTATGTGCTCATAGGCTTTGTTAAGTAAGTTTTCAGCATCTTGTGGATGGAAAAGGCGGAATTCGCCAATAGTCGCTTTGGCAAGTTTAGAGAAATTAGAAAGCTTGGTAACCGCACTGAGGTTTGAATGTACATCTTTACGACTTTCGTCCATTGCTGAAACAATGTGCTGCAAAGTTTCAGAAAGCCCGACGGCAGTATTTTTTTGTTCAGTCGTTGTGTGATTAATGTTTTGTACCTCTTTTGCTACTCGCTCTATTTGTTCAACAATGTTTTTTAAAGCTTGCTCTGAAAAAGTCGCTTCCTGTTTTGCTTGCTGAGTAGCTTGTTCACTTGCGGACATGTTCGCTAATGCACTTTGTAGTTCAGATTGCATTGCGCCCACTGTTTGGCTTATTTGTTCTGTAGCGTTAGCTGTTTCTGTGGCGAGCTTACGAACTTCGTCAGAGACAACAGCAAAGCCCCGTCCATGTTCGCCAGCTCTTGCTGCCTCTATAGCCGCGTTAAGTGCTAATAAATTGGTCTGTGAAGCAATGCCTTTGATTAATTCTACGATCTGATTAATCTCATCATTGCGTTTACCAAGCTTATTCATAGTGGCTGCACAGAGGTTAACAATGTCGGAAATTTTATTAATAGACATGAGGTTTTTCTGAATAGTTTCTTGTCCTTCACCTGCCACTTTCATGGCCTGCGTTGCATTTTGGGTAGCAATATTACAGATTTGTGCGACATCTAAAGCGGTTGCCGACAGTTCCTCACTTGCGGCCGCTGAGGTAGTTAATTGGTCGCCTACAGTATCAATATTGTGAACTAGATTTTCTGAGTTCTTTTGCAGTAACTGTGCGGATATAGACACATTGACCGTTCCTTCAGAGAGATACACTAAGGTATTTTTTAGACGATCAGAGAATGCACTAATCGACGCCGAAATGCTGTTGTCGGTGAGCTTTTTTTTATCAATTTTTACTGTGAAATCTCCATTGGATAAGGCTGTAGTCATTGCTCTTAAGTCGTCCGGTGGATTTCGAGATCGTGATTGAATGTTTGATTTTAATGGGTAAATAGATAAAAAAATTAAAATGATGGCTAATCCAAATGTCATTTGCATCAGCAAAGGTGACGCTTCATTTGTGGCCAAATTGATACCCAAAAAGAAGCACAGCACAACACAAGGTACAGGAGTAAGGACGTTAATTTTAGTCATAGATATTCTCGATAAGGTCGTTTTTATTTTTTTTCACCTTAGCTCAGTCGTTAATCAAATCGCAATACTTTGTAATATAAATTTCCATATTTAATAAATGTGAACTTTTGTCTAGTTGCATTTTTTGGACATAGTTCTGCATCTATTGGCTATTGTTATTGCTTGGCCTTCTCTTTAATCGATAACGTTTATTAATAAATGTTATGTAGAGGCCTAGAATGAAAAATAAAAATAAGATTCTGAATACTGCTTTATTGGGAATGTCACTGGTAAGTCTCAGCACCACTCTGGTTGCTGCCGAGCAGGATCCTATTAAAGTGGGCGTCATGTTGCCCTTTAGTGGTGTCTACGGTGGTTTAGGTGAAGCTACTAGAAATGGACTGAAAATGGCTTTACAAGAACACGCTGCGGATCTGCAGGGGCGTAAAATTGAATTCATTGAAATGGATACGGAGGCAAAACCTTCCCGAGCTCCTGAAATAGCGAATTCCTTGTTAAATAAATCTCATGCCGATTTTATTATTGGTCCGGTGCATTCAGGCGTTGCGATGGGGATGATCAAAGTATTGAAAGATAAAGATACGATTATGATTATTCCGAATGCTGGGGTAAATGCAGCAACAGGGCCATTGTGTGCACCTAATATTTTCCGTACTTCTTTTTCCGCTTGGCAGCCTTCTTATCCGATGGGCAAAGTCGCTTTAGAGCAAGGCTTCAAAAAAGTTGTTACTTTAAGTTGGAACTACGGTTTTGGCCAAGAAAGTCTTGATGCATTTGAAGAGTCCTTTACGTCAGGTGGGGGCGAGATAGTTAAAAAAATGCTGGTCCCTTTTCCTAAAACTGAATTCCAATCCTATTTATCTGAAATCGGGTCTATTCAACCAGATGCTGTCTTTGTGTTTTTCGCAGGTGGCGGAGCAGTTAAGTTTGTTAAAGACTATGATGCGATGGGGTTGAAAGGAAAAATTCCGTTGCTTGGTGCTGGTTTCTTAACGGAGGGAACGCTTGAGGCTCAAGGTGATTCAGCTGAAGGCATACTTACTACGCTTCATTATGCAGATCCTCTTAAAAATGAAGAAAATCAAACATTCCGACGTGGTTATGCCGACAAGTTCGGTAAACCGTCTGACTTATACGCTGTGCAGGGTTACGATACAGGCCTGATGATTGCCAGTGCAGTAAAAGCACTTAATGGCGATATCAGTGATCAGAAAGCGCTGATCCACGCCCTAGAAAACACTAAGGTGAAAAGCCCTCGCGGTGATTTCACTTTCTCTAAAGCCCACAATCCAATTCAAAATATTTATCTTCGTCGTGTTGAAAATGGTGAAAACCAAGTAGTGAAACTAGCAGCCTCTGCTCTTGAAGATCCGGCCCGCGGTTGTTCAATGTAAGTTTCTCTGGTTGTTTGCGCTTCTTTAGATTGCATTTTGATAGTTATCTAAAGAAGCGAATTTTTTCTTCTTAACGTCGTAGGTTTTCTAATGGATAGCACACTTTTTATCGTGCAGCTGATCAATGGTCTTCAGTATGGGCTGTTACTCTTTTTGATCGCTTCTGGTCTCACATTAGTGTTTGGCGTCATGGGTATTTTGAATTTGGCTCATGGCTCTATGTTTATGGTGGGAGCCTATCTTGCTTGGTATTTTGTTCAGCAAACGGGCAGCTTTGCTTTTAGTGCGGTGATTTCAGCCGTTATTGCTTTATTAATCGGCTTTCTAGTCGAACGGACACTGATTCGTCAGTTATATCGTCGTAATCATCTTGATCAGGTTTTACTCACCATAGGCATGATTTTTGTCTTTAACGCGCTGCAGGGTTTGTTGTGGGGCAATGATCCGTTAGGCGTAGATGTGCCGCAAGCATTGTCTGCCTCTATTCCTCTTGCTGGAATTATTGAGTATCCGGTTTATCGCATTTTCGTCGCTGTGTTCTGTGTCGTTGTTGCGGGTGTTATGTATTACGTAATCAGTAAAACACGCTTAGGGATGTTAATTCGCGCAGGTGAATCTAATCGCGAAATGGTCGAATGTTTAGGAATAGATATTAGCCGACTTTATACCATTGTCTTTGCGATTGGGGTGATGTTGTCTGCTGTTGCGGGTGTGGTGGCGGCACCGATTAGCTCTATTGTTCCTGGTATGGGTGAGCATATCTTGATCACCTGTTTTGTGGTGGTAGTTATTGGCGGAATGGGATCGATTAAAGGCGCATTCATTGGTGCACTGATGGTAGGGCTGGTGGATACGTTTGCATCAGTTTTAGTCCCCGAGCTTTCTAGCATGATGATTTATATTTTCATGGCCTTCATTCTTTTATTAAAGCCTCAAGGTTTGTTTTCTTCTTAATTTGGAGGTGTGGTTATGTTGTTAAATAAACGGGCCGAGCGGCTGTTTGTATGGATATTTTTCCCTTTAGCTTTGTTAATGCCGATGTTTCTTGAGCAAAATGAGTATTACGTTAATAAGCTAACGACCATCATGATTTTATCAATATTTGTCATGTCACTAGATTATCTTGTTGGCAAGTGTGGATTGATTACATTGGGTCACGCTATGTTTTATGGCTTAGGTGGCTATATTTTTGTGATGATAGCGCCTGAGTACGAAGCGGTTAATTTTTGGATATATACTTTTTATATTTGTGCGATTTCTGCCACAGTCGCCTTTGTTATTGGTTTTTTAGTGTTACGCACCAATGGCATTTATATGATTATGATTACCCTCGCGTTTGCACAAATGACTTTTTATTACTTTTCTGACTCGATTGATTTTGGTGGTACTGATGGCGTCTTTGTTTATGTTAAGCCTGAGACCAGCATATTTGGATTAAGCTTATTTGATCTGGATAATCCAACGCACTTTTATTACCTCTGTTTGTTTTCTTTGTTTAATACTTTGCTCTTTTTTAAAGTTCTAATTCGTTCTCGATTTGGTCGTCTTGTGGATGCAATTCATGAGAATCCTGGACGCACTGTGGCGCTAGGTTACAACATTTTTATGTACCGTTTAGTGAGTTATGTGGTTGCGTCAGCGTTGGGTGCCTACGCTGGGTATTTATTTACTTTACAGTACGGCTTTGTAAACCCTTCGATGTTGTCTTGGACAACCTCGGGTACCGCACTTGTTATGTCGATTTTAGGTGGAATGGGCAGTATCTATGGGGCGATTTTAGGAACGTTGGTATATGAAGGTTTGCATTATTCATTAGAGCATTTAACCGAACATTGGCTGCTCTTTATGGGAGGGCTGATTATTTTGATGGTGATGGTATTTAAGAAGGGGATTGCTGGCTTCTTAGAGGATCTTTTGGAGAAACGTGATGGAAAATAATGTCATTCTAGAAACAGAAGGTTTATGTAAATACTGGGGTGGATTGAAGGCTTTAGATGATCTGTCTTTAGCGTTTCATGATAATCAGCTACACGGTATCGTGGGCCCAAATGGCGCAGGAAAAAGCACGCTATTGAATATGCTATGTGGTCATTATAAACCGACAAGTGGCAAGATCCTTCATCGAGGAGAATCGATTAGCTCTATAAAGCCTTATGAATTTGCTCGTCGTGGCATTGGACGAAGCTTTCAAAAAACCAATATTTATAGCAATTCTACGTGTCTGGAAAATTGTTGCGTGGCTGTACAGCGTTTGATGGGCGGCAGCTTTAATTTCTTTCGTTCACGATATTCCCAGAAAATGCTCGACGAGATTGCCACGCAAGCTTTGGAAAAAGTAGGGCTTGGACAGCGACGCGATCATATCGCCTCACAGATAAGCTATGGTGAGCAAAGGCAGCTTGAGATCGCCATGGTATTAGCAACTTCGCCAGAGGTTTTATTGCTTGATGAACCGATGGCCGGTATGGGGCATGAAGAGTCACAGTTAATTATCGATTTACTTAGTCGTCTAAAAAAAGAGTATTGCATTGTTTTAGTTGAGCACGATATGGATGCTATTTTTGAGTTATCGGATCAATTGACTGTGATGGTTGACGGGCAGCATTTGGTGACAGGAAGTGTGGATGAAGTAAGAGATGATCCGCGTGTAAAAGAAGCCTATCTTGGGCAAGGTGATGAGGTGTATTGATGAGTAATCTATTGGAAGTAAAAAGTCTTCATAGCTTGTATGGTGAAAGTCATGTGTTACACGGCGTTAGCTTTTCGTTAGATTCAGGCCAAGCCCTTAGTTTGATGGGGCGAAATGGCATGGGAAAAACCACCACCTTGAAGTCTATTTTGGGGCTAGTGACACCTAGAAGCGGCACGGTTTCGTTTAAGGGTGAGAACATTACCAATTTAGCCACTTGGCAGCGGATGAAACGAGACATTGCTTATGTCCCAGAAGGTCGAGGAATGTTTCATAACTTAACGGTCAAAGAGCACTTGCAAGTGGCAGCTCGCGCGAATAACCAAGGCGAAAAAACTTGGGACTATGATCGCGTACTTGATACGTTTCCACGCCTAAAAGAACGACTTTCAAATTTAGGCACACAATTATCTGGTGGTGAGCAGCAAATGTTAGCGATAGGCCGAGCCCTAGTGACCAACCCAGAATTGTTGATTTTAGATGAAGCAACAGAAGGGCTTGCGCCACTCATTCGCAAAGAAATTTGGGAAGTGATCCGCACGATAAAAGAAAGCGGTATATCGACCATTATTGTCGACAAGAACATTCAAGTTTTACAAAAGCTTTGTGATCGTCATGTGGTACTTGTGAAGGGGAAAGTCGTAATGAACCTTGACGCAGAGCAACTACAATCTAACTTAGCCCAAGTTGAAGGCTATTTAGGCGTGTAATGGCTTTATCCGTCTTCTGTCAGTCAGACAATATGACTATACTGATGTGTTTAAGTTACGCATGACAAGGAACGCGCTGTAGATTGTTCTATTAACGGAAATCTAATTTATGGGACTCTGGCTCTTAGAACCAGGCGTTTACATGCTTCTTTGTCATGACAGTACTGCTTTTATGTTTTTATAGGTGTATATCGGATGTCTGAGACAACGGAAATGAAACAAGATAGTACGCGTCAAGGAATTGGTTCTTTGGAAATTGGTTTAAGAATTCTAAATATTATTGCTCAATCTCCTAAGCCTCCGACTTTAAAAAGCTTATCTGATCAGCTGTCTCACTCACCAAGCCGCTTGCATAAGTATCTTGTTAGTCTATTAAGAATGGAATACATCACTCAAATAAATGGCAGTCAATATGCTTTGGGAAAGGCCAGTTTGACCTTAGGCATAGCATCAATTAAAAAAATAGATCCAATCAAGCAAGCGTTGGAAGCTGTCGAGCGTTTATCTGAAGAAACGGATAAAACAGTGTCTGTGACTATTTGGAATGGTCACGCGCCCTTGGTTATTAAGTGGTTAGATGCGAGTCAGCAAATTGCAGTGAATGTGAGATTAGGCACAGAACTTTCGCCATTTTTTTCTGTATCGGGGCGTATTTTTTTAGCCAATCTGCCTTTGGCTAGACGATTAAAACTGGTCGAGGACTTTTATTTCGATTTACCTGCAAAACCTCGCTTTCAGGGAAAGCCGCTGAATCAAGAAGCCTTTAATGAGCATTTAGATGCAATCAAAGAAAGTAATCTTTGTACATTTTCTGGCGATTTCCTACCGGATATCAATGTAATTGGTAGTGGTATTTATGACATCAATGGCAATGTATCTTCTGTTATCAGCCTAATGGGAATGGCTAATGACTGTTGCACTAAAGTAAATAGCTTATACCCAAGATTGGTCAAAGAGTACGCGAATAAAGTGACTGAAGAAATATGTGGTGCGGCTTCTTTTTAAGTCTTGTTTTTTGACCATGGAATAGGAAATCCCTTCCTTATCCACGGATTTTATTTATCGACGCTTTAGTGTTTCCGAAGGCAATTCTGCGAACATTTTTCGGTAATCAGAGGAAAAGCGTCCAAGGTGGGAAAAACCATAATCCAGCGCAATTTCAGTGACGTTACGTATGTCACTATTCATGATAATTTCTTTTCTTAAGTGTTTAAGCTTAGATTGCTTGATGAAAACTTTTGGAGTGATGTGGTAGTGCTTGGCGAATAGGTTGTAGACTTTTCTGATACTGATATGGGCCACATTTGCTAACTCTTCTACATCAATATCCTCTTTGATATTTTCTTCAATATGTTTGAGTAATGCATTGAAATTGCGATCGTTCAAGTCTGAGTCTAAGAGGGCAGGGGTATTATTGTCGAATTGTTGAAATAGCTTGCGAATAAGTAGGTCGCGATAAGGTAATTGCATTTGCAATAAATCGAGTTCAGCGTCATTTGCTTCGTGCAAAATAGCTCCCATCAAGCTAAGAAATCCCAAAGACTTATCTAATTCAATAACCTTCCTTTCAAATAAAATTCCAGAGCTTGAAATAACCCTGTTTTGCTCCAGACACAAATCTCTAATAAAGGCTTGTGGAACTTTGACAATGATTTTTTCACAATCTGCAGAATAGGAAATATCCATTTTTTCGTGTGGGTTCATCATCAAAGCTTGGCCTGGCTTTAGCAATAAAGACTCTTCTTCAAATTGCCAGCAACATTGACCATGAGTGACGACTTGAAAGTGGTAAATGTCATTTAAATCAGCACAGTGAATTTTAACTTCGTTACCATAATGGATTGAAGATAATCCTAATTCGGCAAAATCTCGATGTTTTAGCTGGGAGCAGAATTCGTCTGAATCCTTAACAGACTCAGACAGCAAAGTATGATGTCCAATGTGGCTGTTTATGTAATCTGATACTTCTAGCGGATGAGCCTGATTAAAAATAACGGCATTGCTTAGGGCATTAGTAAACATAGTTGACGACCATTTTTGTAATTATTATTAGTTTGTTTATATTAGGTGAACTTTGTAGAGCTAGCAACGCCTAATTTTTAGTCAATGTTTTTAGTTTCTTAACGAGTTATAAATGAGCATTTTGAGTCTATTTTTAACACTTTATTGGCGTGCACAGCAGCCGTAAAAGCTTATAGTAGTGATCATTTATTAACTTAAGAGCGTTATCCTAACGCCCTTAAGTCGAAGCATGGATCACGCAGAGCCGGTTACTGAGAACCGCTCACTGAGAGATAAAGTTTTTAAGTAGACTGGTGAGTTGATCTGGTGATTCCACCGATGGAACATGACCAATCTGATTGATAACTTCTAGCTTGTCGACTTGTAGCAACGAAGCGAGAGTTCCCATCAGTTCTGGCGTCGTTGCGACGTCTTTTTCACCACAGATTAATTGTATCGGTAGTGAACTTGGCCCCAATGTATCGGTGAGATCCATATTACCAAGCCAAGCACAGAGTGCGCCGTAGCTGAAGTCATCGACGTGGGCGAGCTGTTCTTGCCAGTAGCTTGCCAAAGAAGGTTTAGTTTGCACGCTGTGCTCACTAAACCAACGTAGTACTAAGGTTGCCGCCATACTCTTCAAACCCAGAGCCATAACGTCCTGTTGGCGGGTTAGCCACGCATCTTTGCTGCCAATTTTTGCCCCAGTATTGGTTAAGGTCGCACTCAATAAACGCTCAGAATATTGAGTTACTAATTGTTGACCAATCATGCCGCCAATGGATGTCCCCACATAGTGAAACTGCTTAATACCAAGTTCATCGCATTTTTCAATTAATGGATCAACCAAAGCATTCGCTGTTAATGGTGAAGAATTTGAATCAAGGGCAGCACTTAGTCCGTGTCCAGGAAGATCCCAGCGAATGACGCGAAACTGTTTCAATAAGTCTGGAACAATACCATCCCAAACTCGGCTGTTCATTCCCAAAGGATGACCAAGCACGATAGCGGGTTTGCTGCTATCGCCTTCAAGTGTAAAAAATAGGTTCTTCATTAAATGTCGCTCCGTTCGATTAGCATGGCAATGCCTTGTCCGACGCCAATACACATGGTGCAAATAGCATAGCGTCCGCCTGTGCGTTTTAACTGCATAGCGGCGGATTGTAATAGACGAGCGCCTGACATACCTAATGGATGTCCAAGGGCAATCGCGCCGCCATTTGGGTTAATGCGTTCATCTTCTGGTGAAAGCCCCAGTTCTTGTATACAGGCTAACCCTTGTACCGCAAAGGCTTCATTTAATTCGATCACATCCATGTCGGCGAGAGTAAGGCCGGTACGTTTTAGCAATTTTTGCACTGCGGGAACGGGTCCCATGCCCATCACTGTTGGTTCCACACCAGCGGTTGCCATACCAATAATTTTCGCTAAAGGTTCAAGCTTGTGGCTTTCGACCGCTGCTTTACTGGCAATCAACATTGCAGCGGCACCGTCGTTTATACCGGATGCATTGCCCGCCGTTACTGAGCCATTGTCTCTAAACGGTGCTCTCAGTTTTGCTAAATCTTCCAAAGTGGTATCAGGGCGTAAATGCTCGTCTTGATCGACGATAATTGGATTGCCACGTTTTGGCTTAATTGTAATAGGGGTTATCTCTTCAGCAAAGCGGCCTTCATCTTGTGCCGCTTTGGCTTTTTGTTGAGAACGCAAAGCGAATAAATCTTGTTGTTGGCGCGTTATTTTGTAGCGCTCAGCAATGTTTTCCGCCGTTTCTGGCATGGATTCAGTGCCATACAATGACTTTAAGACTGGATTAATAAAACGCCAGCCTATAGTGGTGTCTTCTAATGTCTGCTGTCTATCAAACGCTGCGCTTGGTTTGCCCATAACAAATGGAGCACGAGACATGGACTCAACGCCGCCAGCCAATATTAATTCAGCTTCACCGGCTTGAATGGCTCGAAATGCGGTACCAACAGCATCCATACCTGATCCGCATAAACGGTTCATCGTTGTGGCAGACACGCTATAAGGCATGCCAGAAAGTAGCGTAGCCATGCGCGCCACGTTACGATTGTCTTCACCTGATTGATTGGCACAACCAAAAATAGCATCGTCAATGGCCGCTGGATCAAGATCTGGTGCATCACTTAACACCGCTTGAATGACTTGAGCTAACATGTCGTCTGGGCGAACGGCCGCAAGGGAGCCTGCATAACGGCCAACGGCTGAGCGTCTAGGGTGACAGATGTAAACAGTGCTCATATTGCCTCCTGAGCACTGTGTGCTTTTTCAGTTCGTGCTTTTAATTCGCGTAATACGTGCAGTTCTTTTTCGCTTGGTACTGGGGTGGTCTCAAGAGAGTCGGCAAATTTAATTTCCCAGCCAGTCGCTTCAATGACGTCTTCTTTTGTTGTGCCAGGATGCAAGCTGGTGACAATCAGCTCTTTGGTCGCTGGGTCAGGTTTTAAAATACATAAATCCGTAATAACCACGCTTGGGCCACGACCGATATTTGGTAAATTATCTCTGCCTTTGCCATCACGGCCAAAACCAATAGTGGTGATGAAGTCCACGTCTTTTACAAAAGTACGTTTTGAGTGCTTAACCGTAATAAAAACTTCTTTGGCGTTAGTAGAAATTTCCGGCGCACCGCCACCACCCGGTAAACGGACTCTTGGATTTGCATAACTGTGAGCGCCGTTTTTTCCGCCTTCAGGATGATTAGCTGCAATAACCGTGGTATTCAAATTAGCAAAACGGTCGATCTGCGCTGTCCCTAAAAAGCCAACATCGATGTGGCCACCTTGTAGCCAATAACGGAACATTTCTGGCACGGATACGGTGGTGAGAGCAGACTCACATAGTTCACCATCGCCAATGGACAAAGGCAACACTTCAGGTTTGGTTTGCAAGGTGCCGGATTCGTAGATCAAGGTAACATCAGGAGCATGAGTCAGACGCGCTACGTTAGCGGCTTCGCTAGGTAAACCAATCCCCACAAAGCAGGTCATATTATTAGTCAAGGCGCGTGCTGCTGTGATGGTCATCATTTCAGCAGAAGTATATTGAGTCGTATCGTTATGTGTTGTCATATTAAACATCTCCTTGGCCAAACACATGGGATTCTAACCATTGGTTGAAGCTGTCTCTGTCGCGACTGATGTTGTCCCATTGTTTGTAATAGTTGTTGTCTCTGTCGTAATAACCAAGCGTATAAGAAGGTTTCGCGCCTTCCGGTGCGACCGCAATAGCGTCAATTGTCCATGCTGGTAAGACGCAAGCGTTTGGTGTGACTTCCAAGTTATCGACAATTTCTTCTACTGTGACAATGCTGCGTTTGGCTGACAGAACAACTTCTTTCTGAACGCCAATAATTCCTTCGATAAGCACATTGCCTGCGCGATCTGCTTTTTGGGCATGAATAATACCCACATCAGGTTTAATGGCTGGAATGGCTGCTAACTGTTCGCCAGTAAAAGGGCAAATTATGGAGGCTATCTCTTTGTTGACGAGTGGCAACTCACTGCCCACGTAACCGCGAAAAACCGCCAATGGGAGACCAGCCGCACCAGCTTCATAAGCATTCGCCATAGCAGCATGGCTGTGTTCAACCGTTTCTAGTGCGCAAGGGTAATCATTTTCTATGGCATCACGAACCCGATGAAGCGAGCCAACACCTGGGTTTCCGCCCCACGAAAAAGTTAATTTTCGAACACAACCCGCGCCTACTAATTGGTCATAGATAAGATCTGGTGTCATACGAATTAGGGACAAATTACGTCGCTTTTGACGGATGATTTCGTGCCCTGCGGCGAAAGGGATTAGATGTGTAAAGCCTTCAAGTGCAATGGAGTCACCATCTTTTACGTAGGTAGCGACAGCGTCTTTAAGTGTCATAAACTTCGTCATAATGTATCCTGTTCGTTATACGAATTTAAGTTTGCAATACGAACAAGATAGATCAATCTAGGATTAATGGTCAAGCCAAAATTTTGTATTTGTCTTTTTTATCTGGATTTAGATAAAAAATGCGATGAAAAGTCTCTTCCCTCTAGCTAGCCTGTAACGAATCATAAATAATGGCGAGGTTATTAATGGCAATGAGTAAACTGGGTATGAATGAGGAAAAGCTGTCACCGGATAATAGAGATTATGTAGGTGCATTGGCGTCAGGACTGGATGTCATCATGGCATTTGATCCACAGCATAAGGAAATGACGCTGTCTGAAGTGGCTGAGCAAACAGGAATGGACAGAGCAAAAGCTCGACGTTTTTTGTTAACCCTGCATGCGCTTGGATACATTAAGCGGGAAGGGCGACAGTTTACGTTAACGCCTAAAGTATTGGCGCTCAGCTATGCCTATAATGCCAGTAATGATCATCTCAATGTGGTTGAGCATTATCTGCATGACATCACCGCACAGCTTGGTGAATCTTCGTCTCTTGCCGTGCTGGATCAACAAGACATCATGTATGTGGTTCGTTCGCCAGCAGCCCATCGCTTGATGTCGATAGCCTTAAGTGCTGGGACACGATTGCCTGCTGCTTATACTTCTATGGGTCGTATGCTGGTTGCTAAGTTGCCATCAGAAGAACAAAAAGAATGGCTCAAAAATGTTTTTCTTGAGGAGTTCACTCAGCATAGTATTGTCGATAAGCCTGCCTTTGAGCAGATGCTTGTACAAGTCGCTGAACAGAATTTCTGCATAGTTGATCAGGAGCTAGATCTTGGTCTACGTTCGTTGGCTGTTCCAGCGTTCACTTTTGATGGATCCTTGCTTGGGGCGATTAATCTCAGCACTAATGCATCGCGAGTAAGCCACCAAACTTTGATAGAAGAATACTTACCTGTGCTGCGGGAAGTAGCAGAACAAATTCGTTTGCACACCAAATAACCTTGGTATTCATTAATAGTTATAAACTGCTTTGATGATTCTCAACCAGATTTTTGAGGATCTTAACGGCCAGCGCTGTAATGGAATCCATAGGTTCTTTTCTACGACTAAAAATAACCGGACAGGTGATGGATTTATCCTGCAAAGGAATAAACACTACATCATCTCGTCCAAAATGCCTTACTTGTTCGGACACCAGAGCAAACCCCATTTCAGAAGCGACTAAGCCCAACGCCGTTTGTAAGTCATTTACTTGTTGAGTTACATTTGTTGTCATTCCTCGACTGGTAAACAATGAAGTGCAAATATCCGCGAAGGTAGGAGTAGCAGCTTGGCCTGCCGGATACAAGATCATCGGCATCTTCGCTAGTTCTTCCAGAGTCGGTTCACCTTTTTTAAGAAGCGGATGCCCGACATGTAATGCAACTAATAAGGGTTCTTGGAATAAGATAGTTTGTTCCACTTGTTCGTCGGGAATCGTTAAACGACCAAAACCAATATCAATTTTCCCTGTTTTTAATGCCTCGATTTGTTCGCCTGTTTTTAAATCGTGCAGCAAAATATTGGCGTTGGTTTGTTGGCGTAAATCCCTAACCAGCGATGGCAATTGACCATAAAATACCGAAGGCACAAACCCAATACTGAATACAGCTTTTTGCTCTTCAGCTATTCGGCGGGTATTTTCGATAACCATATCGGCTTTAGCCAGCATCTGCTTTGCTTGCTCCCAAAAGTATTTTCCCGCAGGTGTCAGTGTTAATCCTCTAGAGTGACGATCGAAAAGTTGCGCACCAACATCTTCTTCCAATTGCTTTATCTGTCTTGTTAGTGGCGGTTGAGCAATAAAGAGCTTTTCAGCAGCACGAGTTAGGTTTTTCTCCTCGGCAACAGCGCAGAAATAACGTAGATGTCTTAACTCCATCATACCTCCAAGGTATTACTAACAACTTAATTGATATTGGTTCTCTGTATCTGCAGAGTTTAACGTAGAGCAGCTAAAAATAATGAAACATACACTTCTAGCATAATCACTTGCATGAGGCAGTAAGCAACTTACGTCACATCACTTGATCCAGCAAATAATAATTATAAAAATAGGTTATTCGTAATGAAAAAAATATCTTCCTGCTTTACTACTCTAGCGCTGTGCTCTTCTTTATTCAGTGGTTTTCTTCATGCTTCTGAATGCGATCCTGGAGAACGTGTTGTTAAATTTAGCCATGTTACTGGTGGCACAACACATCCTAAAGTCATCTTGATTAATGAGTTTGCTGCAAACGTCAATCGTGAGATGAATGGTCGATTGTGTGTTGAGGTGTATCCGAACTCTACTCTCTTTGGCGATTCAAAAGAGCTGGAAGCCTTGCTTTTAGGTGACGTTCAATTATTAGCTCCGTCTATCGCAAAGTTTGGTGCTTTTACGGATAAATACGCCGTATTTGATTTGCCATTTTTGTTCAAAGATCTCGATCAGATTATCCGCTTTACAAAAACGCCAGAAGCTAAAGACTTACTTCATGTTATGGAAGATTCCGCCGGTTTTGTTGGTTTAGGTTATTGGATGTCAGGTATGAAATACTTTACCGCGAACAAACCTTTGCTTGTGCCGAGTGATGCCAAAGGGTTAAAGATTCGTGTCCAATCGTCCACAATTGCAAAAGGAATGATCAGAGCTATGGGGGCTTCGCCACAAGTCATAGCATTCTCTGAAGTTTATGGTGCTTTGCAAACGGGCGTGGTCGATGGTCAGGAAAATACTTGGTCAAATATTTACACGCAAAAGTTTTACGAAGTACAAGACAGTGTTACCGAAACCAACCATCAAGTTTTAGCTTATTTATTTGTGACCTCTGCTGATTTTTTAAACAGCTTATCTGATGAGGACCGAACACAATTTTTAGATCTTGTTGATAGAGCAACGCAATCTGCGAATAAATTGGTAAAAGAAAAAGACGCGGTGAATCGAGAAAATATACTTCGTGCCGATGGCAAAATAAATACTTTAACACCAGAACAACGAGCTGAATGGGTCAATACAATGGCTCCGATATGGAAAGAGTTTGAAGGTTCAATTGGTAAAGACTTGATTGAAACCGCAGCGGGTGCCTAATAAAGAGTGGCACATAGCAGGAAATTAATCAGCAACATAGATCAAATCGAAAAACATATTTTGACAAAGAATTTGCCCTAGCAATACCTAAAGAGTATTGCTAGGAACTAAATTGATATTTGTCCTCTGTTTAGAGTGGGTCTAGTGTAGAAAAAAACAATAAACGGAAGCACCTTAGCATGACATCGAAAATTACCCATATTGAAACAATGCTTGTGGATATTCCCACCATTCGCCCTCATAAATTATCAATGACGTCTATGGCCGTACAAACCATGGTGATTATTCGCATCAAAGATGATCAAGGTCGTGAAGGCTTGGGAGAGGGTACTACAATTGGCGGTTTGGCCTATGGCCCTGAAAGCCCTGAAAGCATCAAAATGAACATTGATACCTACCTTGCCCCTTTGCTTATCGGTCAGCCGCTTCATAGCATAAAGCTGCTTGTTCAACGTTTAAGCATGTCCGTACGAGGCAATATGATTGCTAAATCCGCTTTGCAAACTGCGTTATTAGATTTGCAAGGCAAGCATTTAGGCGTTCCTGTCTCCACCTTGTTGGGTGGTGCTATTCACCAACATATTCCTTGCCTTTGGGTATTGGCGTCTGGTGATACTGATAAAGACATTGCCGAAGCTAAAGCACTTATTGCCAGCGGTCGACATTGTGACTTCAAACTTAAAATTGGTTCTCGACATGTTAATGAAGACGTTGCTCATGTGGCCGCCATTAAAGCGGCATTGGGCAATAGCGCGAGTGTGCGAGTTGACGTGAATCAAGCGTGGGACGAATCAACAGCAACGAAAGGCATGGCCGCGTTACAAGATGCTGGCGTGGATTTAGTTGAGCAACCAACCCCAGCAAAAGAATGGGATGCCTTGGTTCGATTGTCGCAAAAATTTACTATTCCTATTTTGGCTGACGAAGGCGTGGCGGATGCTGCTGATATTTTTCAATTAGCTCAACGTGGTTTTAATGGTGGCATCGCCTTAAAAATTGCCAAAGCAGGTGGACCGATTGAGGCGCTTTATGCCGCTACCGTTTCTTCTGCATCCGGGATGGGATTATATGGTGGTACTTTATTAGAAGGTTCTATCGGCACCGCGGCTTCTATTCATGCTTGGTCTACGTTACCTAAATTGCATTGGGGTAGTGAAATGTTTGGTCCTCTTCTTCTGCAAGACGACATCATAAAACAGCCGCTTCGTTATCATGATAACGGCGTGGATGTTCCACAGTTACCAGGGTTAGGAATCGAAATTGACGAGGTAAAGCTTGCGCTTTATCGACGTAAATAACACAGCACCAACGTAAACAATAACGAGGAAATGAACATGCTTTTTAAAGTTGAAATGACGGTGAATATTCCTAAAGACCTTCCGGTGGCAGAGGCAGATGCCATTAAGTTGAAGGAAAAAAAATATTCTCAAGAATTACAAGAAGCTGGGATTTGGGTGCATTTGTGGCGCGTAGTGGGACAGTATTCAAATGTGAGTATCTTTGACGTGAAAGATAATGCTCACTTGCATGAAATCCTTACTGGCTTGCCTTTGTACCCATTTATGACGATGGAAGTGACAGCCTTATGTCAGCATCCATCGTCTATAAAGTAGCTCTAACTTTTTAAAATAAAAATAAATTTAATAAAAGTGCTGTTATGGCACCCAAAAGCGGAGAGATTAAAATGACTGTTAAAACAATTCAAACAGAAGCAGTACAAACCCTATTGAAAAAAGTGGCTGGCTTGGAAAATAACCAAGGTAGTCCTCGCACGAAAGAAATCATTTTTCGTTTAATGTCAGACATCTATAAGATGATTGAAGACCTAGATATTACCCCTGATGAATTTTGGCATGGCGTGAATTACCTAAATGAGCTAGGCACTAATAAAGAAGCGGTTTTGCTTGCTCCTGGTTTAGGTTTTGATCACTACCTAGATATTCGTGAAGACGCTAAAGACGAAGCGGCAGGTTTAGCCGGTGGAACACCGCGTACTATTGAAGGCCCTCTATATGTAGAAAATGCGCCAATATCTGATGGTGAAGCACGCATGGACGATGGCCAAACGCCAGGGCAGGGCATGTGGCTTCACGGCAAAGTATTGGATGAAGATGGTAATCCAGTTGCTGGTGCCGTTGTCGATATTTGGCATGCAGATTCGAAAGGTGGTTACTCTTATTTCGATCCAACACAAAGTGAATTCAATCTACGTCGTAGAATTGTAACGGATGAGCAAGGTTGCTACCGCGCTCGTAGTATTGTGCCAAACGGCTACGGCTGCCCACCAGATGGCTCTACAATGAAGGTTCTTCGTCAGCTTGGCCGTCATGGTAATCGTCCTGCTCATATTCATTACTTTGTTTCTAAACCAGGCTTTAAGCATCTAACTACGCAGATCAACTTAGCGGGTGATGAATACACTTATGACGATTTCGCTTTTGCGACTCGTGACGAATTGGTCGTAGAGGCAACGACATTAAATGATAATAGCCACGGTTTTAATGAAGAATATTTAGATGTTGAGTTTAATCTTGATATTGTTAAAACCAATAAAGCAGAACTAGAAGACAAGCATGTTCGTGCAAGAGCGACGATCGCTTAACACTGAACTAGTTCTGCTTTGTGGTGTGAGAATTTACCACTAATAAAATCCCCTGTTATTCATAACAGGGGATTTTTATTGCGGGTGATTAAACCAATTCGGCTAAATAGTTTTTCCATTCTTCAGCTTTGCCATAATAATTACTGTGTGGCAGACGCATTAAACGATCATCTTTTTCTATGATAAACGTAGGGTAGCCGCTAACTTGCATTTGCCCCATGATTTGATGACTTTCCTCCACTTGGTTCATCATATTCGCTTCAGAGTCAGCCATTTTTTCGCTCCATGTGGTTTTGTCTAATCCCATAGAAACAGCTAGATCCGCTAAAACATTCAACTCATCTAAATGCTTACCATCTTGGTAATGTGCTTTTTGAATCGCTGCTAGCATCTTGTGTGCTTCGATCCCCATGTCTTGACCAACAAGAAAGGCGCGAGTTGTGGAATACGAATCCACGATAAAATCGCCAGCGCTAGCAACTCTCGCTTTATAAGCATCACCAAAGTGTGCTTTCGTCATAGTGGCTATTTGACTGTCAGCTTGCAAAATATGCTGTCTAAAAGACGGATCAATTGCTCGTTTCGGAATCATGCCACCAGGGTGATAAGTGATTTCAAACTTAGGCACTTCTGCCAGTATTTCGACTAAGGCTGTTGCTCCATAGCACCAACCACACATTGGATCGAAAAAGTAATGAACTTTTACCATTTCATTTCACCTTTATGTACTTTCGCAGCGATGTTTAGGTTCAACGCACCTTGAGTATCTGGATATTTTGCTGACATTGTCTTAATCAATTCAGCGCTGTCCCTGCTGTTTTTCTTCGCTTTTTGGAAGTCTGTGATGTAGTTAAGAGAGAAGGTAATGTTATCTGCAGTCAACTCGGTACCTTGAGTCATGTGACCAGGAACAACTGTTGTCGGTTTAAGCGCAAGCATTTCTTGTAACTGTGCTTTCCAAGCAGCTTGAGTCTCATCAGACTGCGCATCCGCCATCCATAAATGCATATTTCCGAATACCGCTACGTTACCCAAAATGGCTTTGTTTGCAGGAATCCAAAGGTAAGGGCGGCTTGCCAAAATACCTTCAGTACCACGAATCTCAATAGTCTGACCATCAACAGTCAAAGTAGACTGAGTGTAAGCCGTAGGAACGATAGGATTAACTGGTGCGTTTGCACCCATTTGAGGTCCCCAAAAAGCCAATTTACCAGCCAATTTCTGTTCAATTGCAGCTTTTACCGCAGGAGTCGTAATAATGTCGGCTTTAGGGAAAATAGCGTGCAGAGTCTCGGCACCGAAGTAATAATCAGGGTCCGCTTGGCTAATGAAAATAGTTTTTAGGTCTTTATTGGCATCCATTACTTTTGCAGCAATACGCAGTGCATCGGCTTTGGTGAATCCCGCATCAACAACCATGGCTTCTGTTTCGCCATAAACCAAAGTAGACGTAACACCAAAGCTGCCAGGCGCTGCATTATATATATCTATAGTTAATGGTTTAGTGTCTGCAGCAAAAGCAGAATGAGCGATAAGTGCGGAAGCCGCCAATGTAATCAATTTTTTCATGTTTCTCTCCAAAGAGTGATTGTTTAATTTATGTGGCCATAATAGAGAATTGACGTGCTCGGAAAAATACACAAAAATGAGCATGATTATTTCTTATATCGTGCAAGTGGGTGAGTAGAATTATGGACAGAGTGATAGCCGCTAAAGTTTTTATCGATGTTGCCCAATCGCGGAGCTTTTCTCGCACCGCAGATCGTTTGAATATGTCACGACCAATGGTGACGCGGTATATAGAAGCGATGGAGGATTGGTTAAAGATTCGTTTGTTGCATCGCACGACGCGAAAAATATCACTGACTAGTGCTGGTGAAGCCTGCCTAAAAGACGTCGAGCTTTGGTTGGAGCAAGCCGATAATTTTATATCTTTGGTGAACACCAGCGAGGAGTTGTCAGGTTTGGTGCGAATCACGTCCAGCATGTCGTTTGGTTTTTCTCAACTCATGCCTGCCATTCAAGATTTCATGGATCAACATCCTAAAGTTCATATCGATATTGATTTAGAAGACAGCACCGCAGATTTAACCGAAAAAAGCATCGACCTTGCCATACGAATCGCCTCTAATCCAGATCCTTCTTTAATTGGTAAACCCATTGCTGTTTGTGAATCTGTCTTGGTGGCGTCTCCGGCTTACCTTGAAAAAACTCGCCAAACCATAGGCGAGATCCAACATCCGCAAGACTTAATAAACCACGATTGCTTGGGTTACAAAAACTTAGAACGTCATATCTGGCATCTATCCCAGCATGACCAATTTGAATCTGTTTCTTTGGATTGTCGTTTAAGCATCAATGAAGCAACGGCACTTTTGCATGCGACATTGAATGGAATGGGCGTTTGTCTTCAGCCTACTTATTTAGCGAATCGCTACATCAACGACGGCAGTTTGTGCCACGTGCTACCAGAATGGAAACCCAAAGACCTGATTATCTACGCGCTTTATTCGTCTCGAAAACATTTATCACCCAATGTTCGCGCTTTAATCGATCATCTAGACAGCTACTTTGCTAAGCATCCTTGGTAATGAATCATAAAGAAAGGATTCCGCAATTCGAATTGTCAGTAAAGTTGACTGTATAAATCAGAGGATTAATTAGGGGTTATAAATAACCACCTCAGACTCTCTTATCTGTTCTAGCAAGGCTTGGTTGGTGAGGTTGTTTTCATCCACTAAGTTGATCAGGTATGGGCTGTTTAAATCGTCTAGTTCAATACGAAGAGTGGGGATGATGTCTGCTAGTGAGCGCTGTTTATCGAATTGTGTTCGCAGATATAATGCGAAGACCTGATAACAGAGCAGGGATTTCATCGACAATAATGCTCCAGAGAATATCATCATCTACGCCTAAATAGCCGTGAATCAGACGGTTGCGTGTTGCCACAATCATTCTCCAAGGGATGTCACTATTTTCAGCGCGAATATCGTCAGGTATGTGAGTAGCAGCTTCACCTATTAATTCAATATTTCTAAGCGTTGCATCGTACGTGAGGTGATGGCTTATAAAACTGGCCTGATCCATACCTTCTGTATAGGAAAGTACTTTCTCGCAAAGCCGATCATATCGTCAATATAGAGTCGCCATTCTCGTTGTCCCGTATTAAACATTGACTTTGTCTCGCTCTATATAAGGTCGAAATTCTGGTCTCAATGCTTTATCCGTCACTAAATCAACAGAGTAGCCAAATAAGTCTTCTAGATAGAATTGAACGCCAAAATAGCGTTTTGCAGTGGCGCGGCCATCAAAGGTTACTAATACATCAATATCGCTTTGTGGCGATGCGGTGTTGCGTGCAGTAGAGCCAAATAAGGCTAATTCTATAACGCCATAGCGCTTTGCTAATTCGTTTTTACTATCTGCTAGTATTTTTATAGCATTATGCTTATCCATACCTAACACTCAAATCATTGTGTTGAAAAGAATTATAGCTCGAATTTAGCGCTTAGCTCCTAAAATACTCCGCCAACGCTTGCCATTGTTGTTCTGACTGGGCAGCGAGCATTTCTCCGTCTAGCATGGTTGGGTTGTATTCTTGGCCGTCGAGTGTTCGGCAGATGCCGCCAGCTTGGGTGTGAACCAGTACGCCAGCGGCGTGATCCCAAGGAAGCATTTTGTAGGTCAAACTGAAGTTAAAGTGACCTAGGGCGATTTGTCGATAAGCTGGGCAAGAGGGTAGGTTGTTGATGCGTACAAAGCGAGAGGCTTTTAGTGCGAAGTCTTGTTTTCTCTGACCGGTATAAGAGTTAACCGACATGATGCCAGCGAGTTTATCTAGATCTGGTTCTGCAGTGATGTGCAAGGCCAGTGGCGCTTGAGCGGGAGTTTGATTCTTGCCTTTTTCATTCATGGCGGTGCGTTGGAAAAATGCGCCTTCGCCTAGGTTGGCGTAAATCCAGTCGTCGTTGACGGGATCATAAAGCAAGCCAAAACGCGTTACGCCTTTCACTACCACGGCAAGTATGATACCGAAATCTGATAAGCCATGGGCGTAGTTCCATGTGCCATCGATTGGGTCGATGATTACGCAAGTATCTGCTGTACCAATTTTATCAGTAGTCGATGGATCTTCGGCTACCGCTTCTTCGCCGACGATTTCCCAATTAGGAAACGCTTGCTGAATTTCATCGGTAATAAAGGCTTCGCTGGCTTTGTCGGCAATGGTGACAAGGTCCGTTAGACTGCTTTTGGTTTCTACGTCTGTGGCACTAAGTTGGCGAAAGCTTGGCATGACGATCTCTTGGCCTGCTCTACGGACGATGCTGATCAGTCTTTCTTGAGTTGGTTTATCGAGGTTCATACGCCGCCATTCCTTTTATCTGACTTAGATGAGATGGGATTATACCTGATGAGGATGATGGTTTGTTGATCAGTAAGAAAGGATTTTTTAGAGCTGAATTAGAAAGTTTATTGCCTTTTTAACAAGACAATAAACTTTGTACTTTTTTCAAAGTAGTAATTAAAAACTACGCCAATTGTCTTGCGCCACTACTGTCACTTTGGTGATGCAATAAGTTGTCGATTGTTGTGGCGGCAATATGGTTAAGGGCTTCGATGGTGAAGTAGCCTTGGTGTCCTGTAACAACGACGTTAGGGAAGGTGAGCATGAGCTGGAAAACGCTGTCTTGAATGATGTGTGATGACATGTCTTCGAAGAAAATTTTGTTTTCTTGTTCGTAGACATCTAAACCTAAATAGCCGATTTTTCCGCTGTAAAGTGCGTCGATTGCTTCTTGTGCATGGACGAGTGCGCCACGGCTGGTGTTGATGATCATCACGCCGTCTTTCATTTTGGCTAGGCTGTCTTTGTTGATCAGGTGATGAGTCGAAGGGTTCAAAGGGCAATGCAGGCTGATGATGTCACTTTTTTGGTAGATTTCATCGAGTGGAATGTATTGACAGCCTTGATCGATAAGTTCTTGTGATGGATAAAGGTCATAACATAAAACATGGCAGCCGAAGCCCTTCATTATGCGACAAAACGCCGCGCCGATTCTTCCTGTACCAATGCAACCGACGGTTTTTCCTTCTAAATTAAAGCCCATTAACCCTTCTAAAGCAAAGTTACCTTCTTTTACCCTATGATATGCGCGATGCGTTTTTCGGTTTAACGTCATGATGAGTGCGACAGCGTGTTCGGCCACGGAGGTTGGGCTGTAATCTGGCACGTGAAATACCTTGATGCCTTCTTTTTTTGCAGCATCGAGATCGACGTTATTGAATCCTGCGCAGCGCAAGGCGATGGTTTTGACGCCTTGTTGCTTTAAACACTGAATGACTTCGGCATTAACATCGTCGTTGACGAAACAAGAGACGGCATCAAAACCTTTTACTAAGCTGATAGTTTCCATGCTTAGACGGCTTTCAAAGTAGGTCATGGATAAGTCTGTCATGTCGGCGAAGGTAGAAAGAGTTCTTTTGTCGTAAGGCTTGCAGGAGAAAACAGCGACTTTCATAAAACGTGATCCTGTCGTTTTGTTAGAAAAGGTTATGCCAGTTATAACTTAAAAAAGGCTGATGATGTGCTTTTTATAGTTAATGTGTTGATTTATGGCAATGGGTTTTTGCTTATAAAGGAAAGTTTACCTTATTTAAAGAGCGTAAGATTTTGTAATCTCAGCTAGTTTTTATCGCACATTATTAAGTTATAAGTTATTAATTCATCTACACTTAAAAATTAATTTAGTTGGCTTCATTACGCCTTTTTTAGGTGTCCATGCTGAATAAGATCCTTGCCAGGAGGCAAATGTGAATTGGATATCATCTGAAAATATCTATAACCGCTGGGTGATGGTTACTTTGCTGACTGGCACGCTGATAACTTGCGTCATTACTTATAACGTTCAGCACTCAAACGAAGAAAGAATTAAGCAGGCTGCTTACGATACATCCGTTAACTTAAAGCAGGAAGTTGCTTCAAGAATAGAGCTCTACCAGTATGGACTTCGCGGTGCGCGCGGTGCTGTACTTACGGCTGGTGAAAATACGATAACGCGCGATATTTTTGAACATTATAGCCGATCGAGAGATGTGGATAATGAGTTCGCTGGTGCCCGTGGTTTCGGTTTTATTCGTCGCGTGCCACAATCAGACGTAGATAATTTTACATCACTGGCTCGCCAAGACGGTTGGCCGGACTTTTCTATAAAATTGCTTAATCCTAATTTCAACGAGCATTATGTCATTCAATATATTGAACCTGTGGAGCGCAATCGTCAGGCTGTTGGGTTGGATATTGCTTCTGAGAAAAATCGACGGGAAGCCGCGACTTCCTCTTTATACTCAGGTGAAGTCCGCCTAACCGGCCCAATTACCTTGGTACAAGCCTCAGGAAAACCACAGCAATCTTTTTTAATCTTAATGCCGATTTACCGTGGTGGTAGTACTCCAGTAACTCAGGCAGAGAGAATAGAAAAAGGTTTTGGTTGGAGTTACGCGCCTTTGATAATGGAAGAAGTGCTGGCTGGCTTAAATTATGATCCTACTAAATTTCATTATGAGCTTATTGATATTACGGATTTAGACGACCCTATTCTCTTTTATAATAGCGGTGAAATAGAAGATGACGGTTATGAACAGGTTCAAACGACTTTAGTTTATGGTCGTCATTGGCAGAGTAGATTACATGTTTCCCCAGCCTTTATTGCTGATCTACACCTTTCCGATCCATTTGTATTTTTAGTGGTTGGCTTTTTAATCAGTTTGCTGAGTACTATTTTGGTGATCGTGGTTAGAGTTAACATGGTTCGTCAGCGCGAAGTGATGGCCCATCAGTCAAGAATTACTGCGTTAGTAGAAAGCTCAGCCGATGGTATTATTAGTAAAAATTTAGATGGCGTTATTGTTAGCTGGAATAAAGGTGCTGAGTCAATTTTCGGTTACACAAAGGAGGAGGTTATTGGGCAAAAAGTACTTGATCTGCTAGTACCAAACTCACTTCAAGACGAAGACAAAAGCATATTTTCTAGTGTCAAAGATAAAAAGGAGTCGATATCGATAGAGACTCGAAGAACGACTAAAGCAGGTACTGAAGTTCCCGTTTCTTTAACATTTTCTCCTATTTTTAATGATGACTATGGAATTATTGGTGTATCTCAAAGTATTCGAGATATATCAGAGCGTAAAAAGGCAGAAGCTAAAATCCGAGAGTTGAATACTAATTTAGAACATCAAGTTAAGGAGCGAACCGCTGAACTACTTGATCTGAACTTACTCTTGAATGATGTGGTCAATGCGTCGTCAGAAGTTTCAATCATTGCAACTGATACGAAGGGCATCATTACGCTATTTAATCATGGTGCACAGAGAATGCTGGGCTATACCACTGATGAAGTAGTCGGCCAGAGAACACCAGTGGGGTTTCACTTACAATCTGAGATAGAGCAGCAGCGTGCTGATATATTTAAAGCAACGGGAACGCATGTTACTGATAATCTGGAAGTCTTAATCTTTAAAGCATTACGCGAGAACTACGATAGTCAAGAATGGACTTATATTGCTAAAAATGGCATTGCTCGTCCCGTCTCCTTGGTAGTCACACCAATGAAAAGTAGCGATGATGAAGTGATTGGTTTTCTTGGTATCGCGATGGATATTTCCGAGCAAAAGACAACCCAGCGTGAGTTAATTTCTACCAGAGATCAGTTGTTATTGGCCGCCGAAGTTGCCGAGCTTGGGATTTGGACTTGGGATATAGAAAACGACACTCTTGAGTGGAGTGATTTAATGTTTGAAATATACCACCTTTCTAAATCTCAAAAACAAGAAGGGATTAAATACGCACATTGGTATAACCGAGTTCATCCTGATGATAGAGACATGGCCGAAAATGCTTTAAAAGAGGCTGTTGAGGGAATTAATGAATACAATTTAGTGTTCCGAATCGTGTTGCCAGATGATAGCGTCCGTTTTATTTTTGCCAGAGCTTCTTTGCACAAAAATGCCGAAGGCAAGATGACGAAAGTAACAGGCATTAACCGTGATATTACCCAAGAGCGAGAGTTAGAAGATCGGCTACGAAAAGCCAAAGATGAAGCGGATGCTGCTAGCGCGGCCAAGTCCAATTTTCTTGCTAACATGAGCCATGAAATCCGTACACCGATGAATGCAATTCTCGGCATGCTCCATTTAGTCAAACGTACGACTTTAACTCATCAACAAAATGACTATGTGTCAAAAGCGCAGATATCAGCGAAATCCTTGTTGAGTTTGATTAATGATATTTTAGATTTCTCTAAAGTCGATGCTGGAAAGTTAGAGTTAGAGAAAGCGCCGTTTGAAGTCGAAGAATTATTATGTGAACTATCTACTGTCTTGTCTGGAAGTTCGTTAGAAAAAGATGTTGAGCTGATTTTTGATATTGATAAAGACATTCCCGCTTATCTTATTGGCGATAAATTACGCCTGCTGCAAATATTGATTAATCTAGTAAGCAACGCCGTGAAATTTACCCTAGAAGGTAGCGTAGTTTTAGAAATCAAGCCGCTATCTACTGATCTAAGAGTGTCGCGCTTGTCTGTATCTGTAAAAGATACTGGTATTGGTATTGCGAAAGATCAAATAGACTCTATTTTTGATGTGTTTTCTCAAGGAGAATCTTCTACGGCGCGACGCTTCGGTGGTTCAGGGTTAGGTTTGGTTATATGTCGTCGTTTTGTGGAGTTAATGGGAGGCTCCTTACAGGTAGACAGTGTTCTTGGTGAAGGTAGCCGTTTTTACTTTACGATTGATTTACCCATTGCTGATATTCAAGTTGAAAAAATACCTAATCAAACATCGTCAAAAGCGCTACGTATTTTAATTATTGATACAAATGTTGCGACGCAAGTCATTTTTGCTCGTATGGCACTCAGTCTGGGCTGGATGAGTGAAAAAGCCGAATCACTTGAATATGCTAGCAAATTAGTTCACGAGGCTATCAAACAGGGTAAGCCTTATGATGTTGTTTTATTAGACACAAAAACATCTGATTTCAGCGGACAAAAAAGTATAGAAAGCATTAACGCGGTAACTTCTTCATCTGAAAGTCATCCAAAAATAATCTTATTAACCAGTATGATGAGCGATCAATCTGAAAGCGAACTTGAGTCTGTCTCTGGCTATTTATTGAAGCCTGTCACCTTAAGTAAATTATCAGAAGCTGTTTATCAATCTCTCTCAGATGTGAAAACGCCCATAGAGATAGTTCACAATAATAGTCGTGAAGAAGGGCGCTTAACTGGCGTGTCGTTGCTGTTAGTCGAAGACAATGTTTTTAATCGGCAGGTAGCGACAGAATTATTGATTGCTGAAGGCGCTAGTGTAATGGTTGCGGAAAGCGGATTAGAAGGCGTTGCTATGGTATTGAATCGAAAAGAAGAAATGTTCGATTTGGTACTGATGGATATGCAAATGCCTGATGTGGATGGTTTGGAAGCGACCAAACAAATTCGTAAAGATGCGAGATTTACCACACTTCCTATTATTGCCATGACTGCTAATGTATCGGAAGTCGATCGTCAGGCTTGTTTTAATGCCGGTATGAATGACCACATTGGTAAGCCATTAGACATCGACCAAATGGTTGCCTGTATCCTTAAGTACACTGTTATTAAGCATCAGGAAAGTGAACATCAGGCAAGTTCGCACAAGCACAATGAACATAAGGAAGGTCAGAGCACGTCATCTGATCCTGTTGAGCCAGCGACAGAGTCTCATGAATACGAAGACATAGAGTCTATCTTGAGTCGCTTTGGTGGCAGTGTTGATCTTTATAAAAGCGTCGTTGAAGGCTTTACTCTTGAGGCAAACGATTTATTAGAAAAGATAAAAGAAGGCGTGAACGAGAAAGACAAAGTGAAAACACGCGAGTACCTTCATACTTTAAAAGGCGCAGCATTGACGATGGGATTATTGAAACTTTCAAATCACTTGTTTGCTTTTGAAAATGTATTAAAAACTTCTGAGAGCAGTGCAGAAATTGAAGCGTGTTTAGCTTCTATTAACACGACTGAATTGCATGTTGAGCTAGAAGAAGAGCTCGCTATTATCATTGCTCAGCTAAAGTAATCTGTTGCGTGTGACACAAAAAAAGCCTGATCATGAAGTGATGATCAGGCTTTTTTATCTATAACAGTATTTCAATTAGGTCGTGTTTAAACCTGATAGCTTTCCCATCGACTTAGATTTCAAGAATAGACTTAGATTTCAAGAATAACCTTAGCCATGGGATAAGGTGTCTAGTGTCTTCAGTAACCAATCTAGTTCATTGTCGCCTTCTAAACGTGCAGCCATGATTTGTTCATGCTCCATGACGCGCTCGCTTAGAGTTAAGAAAAACTTCTCACCTTTTTTGGTCATAAACAAAGCATATGAACGACGATCATTGATGGCTGGGCGGCGTTCGAGAATGTCCATTTTTTCTAACTTATCGACCGCTGCAACCATGGCAGATCTGTCATTGCCAAGGGCTTGAGCTACCGCTGTTTGAGTTAACCCTGGGTTACGTTCCACGATAGCAATAATAGCGAATAAACCAGGGCTAATGCCAAGGTCAGAACAGACTTCCGAAAACTTGCTGAAAAAGTTCATTTGGGCTCGACGTAGGCGATAACCAACTAAGTTATTTAGTATTCCAAAGTCTACTGGTTGGTCTGTTTTTTTTGTATCGTCTGCCATGTAAGTCTCATTTTTAATCAAATAAACCAGCATTGTAATATAAAAATACTAATTTGGTGTAACACTAAACTGTTGAGAATCTTCTCTATACAACAATAGCTGGATTGGTTTCCAGCTATTGTTGATGTGTACTAGCCTATTAGGTGGACTAATCCAAGAGTGATTCCAGGGAAGAGGATTAACAAAGCAACCCTAACAAAGTCAGAAATCAAGAATGGAATCACGCCTTTGAAACATTCTTTTAGTTTCAGTGAGTCGTCAAACGATTTGATAATAAAGACGTTCATACCAACCGGGGGAGTAATTAACCCCACTTCAACAACGATCAAGGCGAGTATGCCAAACCAAATTCCTAAGTCTGCCTGAGGAATGCCAAAATCCATTGCCATAATCATAGGGAAGTAGATTGGAATTGTTAGCAATATCATCGCTAAGCTGTCCAAGAAACAACCCATAACCAAATAGGTTAAAAGCATGACGACTAAGATGGTATAAGGCGAAAGCCCGGAGTTTTGAATAAGCTCCACACCCAAGTCTGGTAATCTTGATAGAGCGATAAAGACACTAAAAAGATCCGCGCCCAATACAATGAAAAAGATCATTGCAGAAGATACGGCCGTTTTCATCAAGCAGACTAGCAAACCATCTAGGCGCATTTTTCCGTGAGTGAATGCTAGGATTGCTGTCAAAATAACACCAACAGATGCAGCCTCAGTAGGCGTGAAAATCCCTAGATAGATACCGCCCAACACAATGAGAAAAATCCCTGTAATGTGCCAAACGTCTTTAGTGGATTTTATCTTTTGCGCAAAGGTGGTTTTTTCACCGCGTGGACCTGATTCAGGGTATATCCGCACATAAATCGCAATGGCGAGAATGTAACCGCCTGCCGCTAAAAAACCCGGTATAAACGCAGCGATAAACATTTTTGAAATATTTTGCTCGGTAAGTACCGCAAAGATGATTAGCACCATTGAAGGTGGAATCAAAATTCCTAATGTTCCGCCTGCAGCCAGAGCGCCCGCAGCAAGGCTACCAGAGTAATTGAGTCGTTTCATTTCTGGTAAGGCAACTTTACCCATGGTTGATGCTGTTGCTAATGATGATCCACAAATGGCGCCAAAGGCTGCACAACCAGCAATCGCAGCCATAGCAATACCGCCACGTTGACGTCCAATCCAAGTATTACAGGTTCTAAAAAGTTCAGCAGTAATGCCAGAACGGGTAGCCAGTTCGCCCATTAGTAGGAACAGTGGTACGACCGATAAATCATAACTTGAAAATTTAGAAACCGGTGTGGTTCCTAGGTATTCTAATAAAGCGGGAAAACCGCCAATCATCGAGTAACCAACAGCACCACACACTAACATGGATAGCGCAATTGGAATGCGGATGCTCATTAAAACCAGTAGCACCGCCATCATCAAAAAAGCCAATTCGATATTACTCATGATTACCTCCACGAAGCGTAGCGAACAAGCGATATAGACCGCATAGGCCGCACAGTGTCATTGCAACGACACCAATAATAAAAGTCCACCAAGTGGGGAGTTCAAGTAGCATACTTTGTTCTAAATATTCTTTTGCTTCCATGCCGCTCAAACTCATACGATAAGCAAAAGTAAAAGAAACAACGGTAAACACTATGTCGCTAATCACTTCTAAAGTGAGCAGGGTGCTTGGTTTACAGTTGGCTGTAAACAAATCAACAATGACGTGGCCTTTGCGTATATAGCAAGCAGGGAGAAAAAGAAATATGGCCATACCTAGGCCCATTTCTGTAATTTCGTAATCGCCTTCTATCGATTGACCTATAGTGGTTCGACCAATAATGCTAGCGACGGTAACCGCCGCTACCACTAACATGATAAACCCACCTGTCAGTGCAAATATGTCCGAGATGCGCCCTAGGAGAGAGCGCTGTAAGTCGGTAGTAAAACGTATCATGTTTAATTATCCTACGTGCGGTATGGCTTAAAAGTTTTCATACTTCTTGATAAGATCTTTAGCTTCATCTAATAGACGCTGTCCATCGTAACCGTCAGCATTCATTTCTTTCAGCCATTGAGCTGTAATTGGAGCAAATTTCTCTTTCCAGCGATCAAACTCAGCACCCTCAATTGAGTTGAACGTATTGCCGCGTTTTACTGCATCACCATTAGCCCCAATTTCATAAGCATCGTATGCATCACCGAAGAAGCCCGCTAAATTAACGCCAGAGTTACGATCTATTACGGCTTTTAAATCATCTGGAAGCTTTGCGTACGAATCATTATTCATTGCGAAAATGAAGAACTGAGTATAAAAGCCGTGATCACCTTTAAACACAGTGTGATGTGGTGCTAATTCTTCAATTTTGAGCGGTTTAACCACTTCGAAAGGCAGCGTTGTTACATCAATAACGCCTTTTGAGAGGGCGCTCGGCATGCTTGGTACTGGCATGAAAATAGTATTAGCGCCTAGTTGGCTGAAGATGTCAGCCATCATTTTGTTTGGCGCACGAACTTTTAGACCTTTAAGGTCTTCTAGTGATTTGATGTCTTTATCACGAGAATGAAGTGAGCCTGGGAAGTGAGTGTGCATGGCAAGCAGATGAACGTCTTTTAATTCATCTTGCATTTCTTTTTCAGCATATTCTTGTAATGCCATACTCGTAATGCGAGCGTTTAGCGGAATAAAAGGTAATTCAAATACTGTCGCTTTTGGGAATCGTCCTGGGGTATAGCCACCTACAGTCCAAGTGATATCGACAACGCCTTTACGAACTTGGTCAAAAAGCTGTGGTGGCTTGCCACCTAATTGCATGGCTGGGTAGATATCAATTTTAATACGGCCATTGGATTCAGCTTCTACTTTATCCGCCCAAGGCTGAAGAATATTTGTGTGTGCATTAGACACAGGAGGAAGCATATGGTGAAGCTTGAAGGTGTATTCAGGCTCTGCAGCTATCGCATTGATTGACATTATAGAGCCAGCAATTAACGCTAAGCTTTGTAGTTTGAACTTTTTCATTTTTTATCACCTTTATTTTTTTTATTAAGTGGTTTTTGTTATTAAGTGTTTTTTTGCTATTTCTAATGACATTTCACAACCTTCCATAATCGCTGAATACAATGTCATTTTTGTTTCTTTTCTAGCTTATGCTTAAGAATTATATCCTTTGTGACATAAATTGTTGTGCTTTTCAACAATCATGTTTATAGAATTTTTACTCAAGGTATTCAAAAAAAACATTCTTCTTAAAAAAGCTAAAAAGCGCTCTAGAAAAGAGCGCTTCATGTCGGTAGTTGCTTTTTTATTGCAATAAACCTATCGCTTAAAAGTCATTATATTTTTTGATAAGAGATTTGGTTTTGTCTAAAAGGCGCTGAGCGTCATAGCCATCCTTGTTCATATCTTGAAGCCACTGCTCTGTCACAGGAGCCATAGCCTTTTCCCAGCGTTGGTGTTCAGCCCCTTCGATGTAATCGAAGCTGTTGCCTTGGTCAACTGCGTATTTACGAGCAAAAACTTCATAATTATCAAACAAATCACCAATATGTCCGGCTAACGTAATACCTGAATTGTTATCGATAACCTTCTGTAAATCTGCTGGCATACTGTCATAGAGATCTTTGTTCATAGAGAATATGAAGGTGTTGGCGTATAAGCCAGCCCCTTTAAATTCGGTGTGGTGTTTAACTAGCTCATAAATTTTTGTTGGTAGAACGACTTCGAATGGTAATACAGCGACATCAATTACGCCTTTTGATAGTGCGCTTGGCATTTCAGTCACCGGTAGAAATATTGTGTTTGTACCAATAGTTTTAAATGCATCTGACATGACTTTGTTTGGCGCTCGTACTTTTAGCCCTTCTATATCTTCTAATGTTTTAATGGCTTTGTCTCTAGAATGAAAAGATCCGGGAGCATGAGTATGAGCTGCAATTAAATGCACATCTTTTAGTTCATCTTGCATTTCTGTTTCTGCGTATTCTTGCAATGCCATGCTAGTAGCTTTGGCTGTGCCTGGAATAAATGGCAGTTCAAATGACGTCATTTTAGGAAAACGGCCAGGAGTGTAGCCAGCCACAGTCCAAGAAATATCGACAATGCCTTTTCTCACTTGATCAAACAATTGTGGCGCTTTACCGCCCAACTGCATTGCAGGATAGACATCTATTTTAATTCGACCATTTGACTCGACTTCTACTTTTTTAGCCCAAGGCTCAAGAAATTGGGTATGAGCCATAGACATCGGCGGAAGGAAGTGATGTAGCTTGAGGCTATACTCTGGCTCCGCAGCTAATGAATTCATAGATATCATTGAGCCAGCCATTAACGCCAAGCCTGCTAGTTGGATTTTTTTCATTTTTTCACCTTTGATTTTATTGTTATTTATAGCGCTATTTTCATTCATTCAGTCGTTCAGTGAGCTTTTAGCACAGTCAGCCATGGTCGTTATCTGGCCGCTTTTCTTGTTACCCTCTAAACCATAGTTTGTTTTTCACATAAATTGTTGTTGTTTTCAACATTTGTATTTATTTAATTTTCACCCAAGGTATTCAAAAAAAGTAACACCCAGACAAAATGTTTGTAAAAAAAATAGTTGTGGTGTACAACAGAATTATTCCTGACAAAATAAAGTCGACAAACTAAAGCCCGATTAACCAAATAAATAAAAGAGATGTGAGGGTAAAAATGAGTAAGGTTATTTCCCTAGCGCAAGCCGCTAACTTGATTTCTGATGGTGCCAACGTTGCTTGGTCAACAGTGGGCATGTCTTATTTTGCCGAAGCTGTAGCCAAAGCGGTTGAGCAACGTTTTAAAGAAACAGGCCATCCGCAGCAGTTAACACTTATTCATGACTGCGGTTGTGGTGATGGAAAAGACGCTGGCATGTCGCACATGGCGCATCCAAATCTAGTTAAACGTTTGATCTCTGGTCACACAGGCCAAGCACCCAAAATGGCGCAGATGATCACGGATAATGCCATTGAAGCTTATTTACTGCCACAAGGTGTATTGACCACCATGTGGCGTCAAATTGCGGGAAATAAACCAGGTGTGATTACTAAAATTGGCATGGGAACCTATGTTGATCCTTTGATTAGCGGCGGTAAAGTTACGTCTTTAACTACAGAAGATCTGGTTAAACGCATTGAAATTGAAGATGAAGAATGGCTGCTTTATAAAAAATTCCCATTAGATGTCGTAGTGATTCGTGCGACTACTGCCGATGAAGACGGAAATTTATCAGTAGAAGAAGAAGCCATGTTGGCGGAAATTTTGCCTATGGCTCAAGCCGCTAAAAACAGTGGCGGTATTGTTATTGCGCAAGTGAAATACATTGCCGAACGCCATTCTATTCATCCAAAAGAAGTTAAAGTTCCTGGTGTGTTGGTGGATTACATCACCGTTGCCCCAGCCGAAGATCACAAACAAACCATCACAACAACCTACAACCCAGGTTTAGCGGGTAATTCCCGTGTGCCACTAAATGCCTTACCACCAATGCCGTTCAGCGACCGTAAAGTGATTGCCCGTCGTGCTGCAATGGAACTAAAAGCCAACGTTATGGTGAACCTTGGTATTGGTATGCCTGATGGCGTGGCGGCCATCGCTGCGGAAGAAAAAGTCTCTCATTTATTTACCTTAACAACTGAGCTTGGCACATACGGCGGTATTCCTGCATCTGGTGGTGATTTCGGTGCTGCGTGGAACGCAGATGCCATTATTGAACATGAAGCTCAGTTCGACTTTTATGACGGTGGCGGTTTAGATATTGCGTTCTTGGGACTGGCGCAAGCAGATAAAGAAGGCAATTTAAACGTTAGTAAATTTGGTCCAAAAGTAGTCGGGCCGGGTGGTTTTATCAATATTTCCCAGAGCGCTAAAAAAGTCGTGTTTTGCGGCACTTTAGTGAATGGCGCCAAACTTGGCTTTGAAAACGGCAAGATGAAAGTATTAGAAGAAGGCAAGGTGCAGAAATTTGTCGAAGCCGTTGATCACATTACTTTCAGTGGTGCTGTAGCGCGAGAAAACCATAAACCTGTGGTGTTTGTAACTGAACGCTGTGTGTTAGAACTACGCCAAGAAGGCATGGTATTAACCGAAATTGCACCGGGATTAGATTTAGAAAAAGATGTACTAAGTGTGATGGCGTTTCGTCCGATCATAGCTGACGATCTTAAAACCATGCCAGCAGCTATCTTTGCTGAGCAGTGGGGCGGTTTGGGTGACATGATGGCTGCGGCTGGTCAGTAAAAACAACAAGAATAAATAAGCGAGAAAATTTTATGTCGATCAAGAATGTAGAAATCCCTTACGGTGCTTATTGGAGTACTCCGTTTACCAAGTGGCAAGGTTCATTGCAGCATTTGCACTCGATGAAGTTTGCTGCTCATGTGGCAAAAGCCGAATTGGCAAAACGCAATATTGATCCGCTGGTATTTGATTCTGGCGTATTGGGCATGACGATCAACCAATATCAATCTTTTAACGGCGCACCTTGGCCTTTATATGAAATTGGTGCTGTGAATACAGCGGGTCATGCGGTCAATCAGGTATGTGCGACCAGTGCGCGTGGTTTGTTTGCTGCCGCATCAGAGATTGTGTGCGGTATGGCGAATGTCTCATTTTTGATGACAGCAGACCGTTGTTCAAATGGTCCGCATATTTATTACCCGAATGCGAAAGGCCCAGCTGGATCTTCAGAAGATCAAGTGACCTACAACATGATGAACGATTGTATTGGCGGTCATTCGATGATGCAAACTGGTGAAAACGTTGCCAAGCGTTTTGATATCACTCGTGAAGAATTAGACACAGTCACTTATCGTCGTTACGAACAGTACCAAGATGCATTAAAAGATGATCAAGCTTTTCAAAAGCGTTACATGACGCTGCCTTTATCTGTTCCAACGGCTAACTTCAAAAAAGAAGAGACCGTGATCACGGGTGATGAAGGAGTTTTTCCAACCACACTAGAAGGTTTGCAGAAGCTTAAACCGATTCAAGAAGGCGGAGTAATTACGTTCGGTAATCAAACTCATCCTGCTGATGGTAATGCTTCTGCGATTCTTTGCCGATCTGAAGAAGTGACTTCTCTTACTTCTCGTCCTGAAATCAAGATTGAAGTACTAGGTTTTGGTCAAGCACGTGATGATCTTGCTTTCATGCCAGCTGCGCCAATAGAAGCCGCGAAACGTGCGCTAGCGGTTGCGGGTATCGATATTAAACAAGTCAAAGCCATCAAAACACACAATCCATTTGCGGTTAACGATGTGGCCTTTGCAAAAGCCATGGGCATTGATGTGATGACAATGAACAACTACGGCTGTTCTTTGATTTGGGGGCATCCTCAAGGACCAACCGGCATGCGCGCCATTATTGAGTTGATTGAAGAGCTGGTTATCAACGGCGGCGGTTATGGTTTGTTTACTGGTTGTGCTGCTGGTGATACAGGTATGGCGGTGGTGATTAAAGTATCTGACCGATAAACAGGCACGACTATTGTGTTCGTAACGTCACGCATTTACTCGTCGTGTCGTTCAGGTGTTCGTTTTATCGTGCAAAGGTTCAATAAAAATTTTAAAGGTAATCCAAGATGTCTTATCAATTTATTAATTATTCCGTAGAGAATGGCGTGGCGCATTTGCAGCTTAATCGCCCAGAAAAGAAAAATGCCATCAATGACAGCTTATGTCTTGAGATTGAACACGTTTTTTTGAATTTAACCGATGACGTAAATGTCATTGTTTTTTCCGGAAATGGTCCTGAGTTCTGCTCTGGCCTTGATTTGCAAGAGCATAAAGCCCGCGAGCCTTTCGAGGTGGTTAAGCATTCCAATATGTGGCATCGCGTCTTTGGTCATATCCGTGATTCTGGTATTCCTGTTGTGGCAGCGATGCATGGTGCGGTTATTGGTGGTGGTTTGGAGTTGGCTATTTGTGCTCATGTTCGAGTCACCGAAGAAAATACTTTTTACCGTTTACCTGAAGGCAAGCACGGCATTTTTGTCGGTGGTGGTGCTTCTGTAAACGTGGCGAGTGTTATTGGTGCAAGCCGTATGACAGAAATGATGCTAACAGGGCGAGACGTAAGATCTGACGAAGGCTTGCGTATTGGTTTAGCACATTATGTTGTTGGTAATGGTGAAGCGTTGGCGAAGGCGTTTGAGATCGCAGAAGGCATTGGTAAAAACTCTAAATATTCTAACTGGGCAATGACAACAGGGCTTAGCCGTATTAGCAATATGTCTGCGCAAGAAGGTTTGTACACCGAGTCATTGATTTGCGGTATTACGCAAACCAGCGACGAAGTAAAAGCTCGTATTGATGCTTTTTTGAATCGTAAAAAATCCTAGGCGCTTTTTTCTGTAAGAGATTTTTCTTTTGTAAATGATGTTGCTCTAAAAATAACAAAGCAAATTAAAGGTGTATTTTATGCAAATTCAAGGCAAACATTTTGTGGTTACAGGTTCTGCTTCTGGTATTGGTGAAGCGGTTGCGCGTCGTTTACATGGTCTAGGGGCAAAAGTCACTCTAGCGGATGTAAATGAAGAAGGTTTAGCACGTGTGAAAGCCTCTTTAGGTGAACGTGTACAAGGTTGCGTGACAGATATCGTCAGCGAAGAATCGGTACAAAATGCGGTCGATAAAGCCCTAGAAGCGTTTGGTCCTATTAGTGGTTTGGTGAACTGCGCTGGTATTCCAGGCGCAGAACGTATCGTCGGCCGTGAAGGTCCACATCGTTTAGCATCATTTCAGCGTGCGGTATCGGTTAATTTAATTGGTACTTTTAACATGATTCGTTTGGTTGCAGACAAAATGCAGCACAACGAACAAGAAGCCAATTTAGAGCGTGGCGTGATTATTAATACCGCATCTGTAGCGGCATTTGATGGTCAGATTGGTCAAGCAGGCTACGCGGCTTCCAAAGGTGGTGTTTGCGCCATGACGTTACCGATTGCCCGTGAACTAGCGCGCTTCGGTATTCGTGTGATGACTATCGCGCCGGGTCTATTTAAAACACCAATGATGGATGTGCTTCCAGAAGAAGTACAAAAGTCTTTAGGTGAATCTGTACCATTTCCGCCACGTCTTGGTGAACCTGATGAATACGCTTCTTTGGCTCAACATATCATCGAAAACAGCATGTTGAATGGCGAAGTGATTCGTCTTGACGGCGCCATTCGTATGGCCGCGAAGTGATACGGAGCCGATGATGACTTATCAAGCGCCTTATAAAGACATGCAGTTGCTGGTGGCGCAAGCTTATCAGCAACAAGGCTTGGATGCTCTCGAATCATTGGATGGTTTTGATCCAGAGCTTGCCAATGCTGTGATGGAAGAAGCAGCGAAATTTGCTGCTGGAGTGCTTGCACCACTGAACTCAGTTGGTGATATGCAAGGTTGCCGCTTTCAGGATGGCAATGTGATCACACCAGATGGATGGCAAGATGCGTATCAGCAATTTGCTGAATCGGGCTGGATTGGCTTGGCGTTGCCCGAGGAGTTTGGTGGTCAAGGTCTGCCAAAGTACATAGCTCAACCTGTGAACGAAATGTGGTTGTCGGCGAATTTGGCCTTTGTGATGTTTCATGCCTTGGCACAAGGTGGTTCTGAAATTTTATTGGCCTTTGCCAACGAATCTATTCAAAAGCGCTATTTGCCAAAGATTGTCAGCGGTGAATGGACAGTCGCCATGGCGTTGACAGAACCCAATGCTGGCTCTGATTTAGGCGCATTGAATACCAAGGCTATTCCACAACAAGATGGCACTTATAAAATCAAAGGCCAGAAGATCTACATTACCTATGGTGATCATGATCTTACCGATAATATTGCCCATTTGGTGCTCGCGAGAACGCCTGATGCGCCAGCGGGTAGTCGTGGTATTTCGCTTTTTATCGTACCTAAATATCGTGTTTCTGATGATGGCTCTTTGGGTGAGTTTAACGATGTTCACTGTACTGGCATTGAGCACAAAATGGGACTTCATGGCAGCCCAACTTGCTCCATTAGTTACGGTGATCAAGACGACTGCGTTGGTGAATTGGTCGGCGAATTGAATCAAGGCTTAATGGCTATGTTCGTACTGATGAACGAAGCTCGTTTAAGTTGTGGTTTGCAAGGTGTAGCGTTAGGTGAGTTAGGGTACCAACGGGCATTGGAATATGCCAAAGAAAGAACTCAGGGGACAAATGCCCAAGGCGAAAAAGTGGCCATTGTGGAACATGCTGATGTGAAACGCATGTTGTTAGAAATGCGTTCAGAAACTTTTGCATTACGCGCATTGGGTTATCAGATTGCTGCGCAAATTGATGCAACTGAAGCAGCTGTTGATAAAACGGAAAGCAATCAAATCAAAAAAGACAGAGTCGCTTTACTTACTCCGATCTTTAAAGCCTTTGCTACAGAGCGTGTCAATGTCATGGCGGGACAGGTGATTCAAGTATTTGGTGGTATGGGCTTTGTTGAGGAAACTGGTGTTGCGCAAATCATGCGGGATGCTCGAATCACGACGATATATGAGGGCACAACCGGCATTCAAGCCCGTGACTTGATGTTTAGAAAAGTCCGTGGTGATCAGGGTAAAGCCTTGACTGAGTTACTTGCAGATATTACTCAGTTGGCGAGCTCATTTGAATCTGACCAAGTGTTCGCTGCCATGGCAAAAGAAACCCAGCAAGTGGTTACTAAAGTGACGTCTTTGTTGGATTCTCACTTGCTTAACTCTCAGGGGAATACCAGTAGCAGCGATGCAACGTCTTTACATGCTGTGTCGGTGCCTTTTTTAGAAGCGATGGGCATCTTATGTTGCACTTGGCAGTTATTAAATGTGTTGGCTTATCAGCAAGTACAAGAGAACACTGACGAGTCCTATATGCAGAATCTTAGAGCGTTGGCAGCATTCTATGGTGCTTATCGTTTGCCTTCTGCGATGGCTGCTTTGAAGGTCGTTGAAAACGCTGGCGCGGGTGTCAGTGAGTATGAATTTTGAAATAGACCGAGAGGTCTGAAGTCGAGAAAACAATAACAATTCGGCAGTGGTTTATAAACCACTCCCTAAAACTCTAGCCATAAAAATAATCAAAGTGCCTTTTAAGGGCAAAAGATGAGAGTGGGAGCAAAAAATGAACGGTGAATTTCATCCAATTAAGGTCGTAGCGCATCCTATCCACATTGAAAATCGCGAAGGCGGAGTGCAAATCATCAATAGCCAAAGAGCGCTAGATGAGTATGCGCGGTGTTGGACGGATCAGCTTGAATATTGGGCGGCAAAAACACCTGATCAAATGTTTGTTGCAGAACGTGATGATCAAGGTGAATGGCAGAAAGTGACCTACGCACAAGCAGTAACCCGAGTGCGTAAAATTGCATCTTGGCTAATTACTCAGCCAGTTTCTGTTGAGCGTCCTATCGTGTTTCTATGTGGCAACAGTCTAGAACATTTGATGTTGGCGCTGGCTGGTATGTATGTGGGAATTGCCCATGCCCCTGTATCTCCAGCGTACTCTTTGGTTGCTACAGACTACAGCAAGTTACAGCATATCTTCGATATATTGACGCCTGGTTTAATTGTGGTGGATGAACTTGCACCTTATGAAAATGCTATTCAAGCGGTTTGCAAAGATCTGGATACGCCAGTTGCTGTTATTAAAGGCGACATTACTCCGCAGAAAATTAAAAATCCAACGCTCTCATTTCAGTCATTTTGGGATTTTCCTGAATCTGACTCGATAAATGAAAAGAACGCTCAAGTGAATGGCGATACCATTGCTAAAGTGCTTTTCACTTCTGGCACAACGGGTATGCCAAAAGGCGTTATCAATACTCAGCGAATGATTTGCGCCAACCAAGTGATGATTCATCAGGTTATGCAGTTCTTTAAAGATCAGCCGCCTATTATGGTGGATTGGCTTCCTTGGAATCATACCTTTGGCGGCAATCATAATATCGGTATTGCCTTGTACAATGGCGGTAGTTTGTATCTTGATGATGGCAAACCAACTGAAAAATTGTTTGCTAAGACCTTAAAGAATTTGGCTGAGATTTCCCCAACGGTATATTTCAATGTGCCAAAAGGCTTTGAGTTATTAGTGAAAAATTTAAAAGCCGATAATGATTTAGCTGAGAAGTTTTTTTCACGGTTGCAGTTTACATTTTTTGCAGCAGCAGGCTTGGCTCAGCATATTTGGGACGATTTGGATGCCTTGGCGATTAAGTATACTGGCAAGAAAATCCCCATGGTAACCGGCTTAGGCTGTACTGAAACTGCACCGTCAGCGACATTTGCTTCGGTTGAGGAATCCGCTTCAGGCGTTATCGGTGTACCAGCACCGGGTGTGTCTATCAAGCTTGTTCCAAACGAGGGCAAATTAGAAGCACGTGTCAAAGCGGAAACCGTGATGCCAGGTTATTGGCGTCAACCTGAGTTGACCGCAAAGGCGTTTGATGAAGAGGGTTATTACTGTCTAGGCGATGCTTTCGCTTATCTTGATGAAAACGAACCACAGCGCGGCTTCCGTTTTGATGGCCGTGTGTCGGAAGATTTTAAACTAGATAGCGGTACTTGGGTAAGTGCTGGGACATTGCGTGCCAAGTTCATCAGCGCGTTTGCGCCATTTGTACAGGATGTTGTCTTGTGTGGCACAAACCGTGGTTATATTAGCGCGTTAATTTTCCCGGATTGGGCTCATTGTCAGGCGATTCTTCCTCATGATTTGATGGAGACAAATGAAGAAATCATCGCACATTTTGCAGTTCGTGAAGCTTTCAAACAAAAGTTGGTTGAGTTTTCGAATAACAGTACGGGCAGTTCAACAGTCGTACAACGCATTCTGTTGCAGGCGATTCCACCCAGTATTGATGCCCATGAAGTTACTGATAAAGGTTCGTTGAATCAGCGTGCGGTACAAGCTCATCGAGAAGATCAAATTGAGCTTTTGTACCAAGAACCCTTATCGGACTTAGTTATCAGTCTTTAAGAAGAACCATAATTTTAAAGAGGCAGCATCATGTTTAAAAATGAGCGTCAATTACAAATCGAGTGGGGCGACTGTGACCCTGCCGATATTGTTTTTTATCCGCGTTATTTTGCATTCTTTGATGCATCAACTGGCGCCTTGTTTGAAGCGATGGGTTATACGCTTCGACATATTCGAGACGAGTTAAAGGATGTTGGCTTTCCAATGGTCGATACTCGCTCGCAGTTTTTTAAGCCTTCTAAGTTCGGTGATAAGGTGGTTATCAAAAGCGAAATTACTGAAGTCGGTCGTGCTAGCTTTGGGATTCGTCATCAGCTTTTTAATGATGGTAACTTAGCGGTCGAATGCACGGAAAAACGTGTCTGGGCTTGTCATAATGCAGAAGGTGTTCTTAAAGCCAAACCAATCCCAGATGACATCAGAGCCAAAATGTTGAGTCATGGTTAAACAGAAAGGTCAGTGAAAGAATGAAAATTTTAGTGGGTGTTAAACGAGTCATTGATTACAACGTCAAGGTTCGTGTTAAAGCAGATCAAAGCAATGTGGATTTAACCAATGTCAAAATGGCGATGAACCCATTTTGTGAAATCGCTGTTGAAGAAGCGGTTCGCCTCAAAGAAGCAGGTGTTGCGTCAGAAGTCATCGTGATGAGTGTTGGAACAACACAAAGCCAAGAGCAACTTCGCAACGCCATGGCGTTAGGTGCCGATCGTGCCATCTTGGTTGAAGCTGAAAGCGACGTTGAGCCTTTAAATGTCGCCAAAGCCTTTGCTGCCGTGGTTGAAAAAGAGCAACCTGGATTAGTTATTCTTGGCAAGCAATCGATTGATTCAGACAATAATCAAATGGGACAAATGTTGGCGGCTTTGACAAAACGTCCACAGGGAACCTTTGCTTCTAAGCTGGTTATTGACGGTGATAAAGCACTCGTTACTCGTGAAATTGATGGCGGCTTACGTACTATTGTACTGACACTGCCTGCGATAGTTACGACAGATTTACGCCTTAATGAACCTCGTTACGCTAAGTTGCCTGATATTATGAAAGCCAAGCGTAAACCACTAGAGACTCTATCTTTGGCAGATTTAGGTGTGACATCAAAGGCGCATTGCCGAATAGATAAGGTTGAAGCGCCTGCAACTCGTAGTGCCGGTATTAAAGTGGCGTCGGTGGATGAATTGATCAGTAAATTAAAAGACGAAGCGAAGGTGATCTAATGACGACTTTATTAATTGCAGAACATAATTCAAGCGTACTTTCGTCTTCTACTTTATCTGCGTTGACGGCAGCTCAAGCCATTGGTAATGAGATTCATGTGCTGGTGGCAGGTAAAAACATTGAATCGGTCGCGGATGCAGCAGCTCGTTTGTCTGGCGTCACTAAGGTCCTTTGCGCAAATGCTGATACCTATGAATACGCATTGGCTGAGCCAATGGGCGATTTAGTCGTGCATTTATCTGCGAATTATTCGCATATTGTCGCGCCGTCTAATTCTGAATCGAAAGACTTTATGCCAAGAGTGGCCGCTTTATTAGATGTTGGTCAAGTGTCTGATATTTCCGCTGTATTGAGCGCAGATCAGTTTAAACGTCCAATTTATGCCGGTAATGCCATTGCGACGGTAACCCTGTTAGACGACAAAAAAGTCATTACAGTGCGAGCATCTTCATTTGATAAAAGTACTCAACAGAATGATCAAGCCTGTGTTGTTGAAGTGGTAGATTTTATTGCTGATAGTAATTTGTCTAGTTGGCAATCAGATGACATTACCGAGTCGGCGCGACCTGATCTTGCTAGTGCTAGCCGTATTGTATCTGGTGGTCGTGGTGTTGGTAGTGGCGATAACTTTGCGCTGGTTGAAGCCTTAGCTGATAAACTAGGCGCAGCGGTTGGTGCTTCTCGTGCAGCGGTTGACGCAGGGTTTGTATCAAACGATTTACAGGTTGGGCAGACAGGTAAAATTGTTGCGCCAGATTTGTATATGGCGTTTGGTATTTCTGGTGCTATTCAGCATTTGGCTGGTATGAAGGATTCCAAAGTGATTGTGGCGGTAAACAAAGATGAAGACGCGCCTATTTTCCAAGTTGCAGATTATGGTTTGGTCGGCGACCTTTTTGATGTGCTTCCTGAAATGACAAGTAAACTTTAGAATTGTATTAGAGTATAGATAATATGACCGCCTAGCATTAAGTTAGGCAGTCTGTTGTGAATTTGGTGACTTTAACCGAGCTTAGGCTCGGTTTTTTTATTTGTTTGAATTGGTTTGGGAGCAAAGCTCAATGACGCGTTTGCCGCTGATAACTAAAAAACAGCAAACCGTGGTGGCAAGAGCTGAAAGGTGAAAAAAATCAACGAGTAGCATGTTTTCCATAGATCGATCCTTTTGTTGGCGCTTTTATTCATTGTTATTTTGTTTAATAAAAGCACAGGTTTCACAATTCGTCCATACTGTTTGCAAAATAGACTTTTTTTAAGCGTTTGTTTGCGGTAATGATAAGTTTTGAATTTAGCTTTATTGACTTATAGTGTGCGTCAGGATTCATAGCGTGCGTCAGGGGTCATAGTGTGCCTCGTATCAGCCGTTCTATTGAAATATTCCCTCTATCGAAGATGCTTTTATACCGTGCAGATTGTTTATAGGAGTCGTGACGACTCATGATTCGCCCATTGTTGATTATGCGTTTGTTGACGATGCCGTGCTTATGGATGAGTGTGGTGCAATTTGTATTCGGTGAGTTGTCCTTTATGTTCTTTAAGGACGATGTTGGGCGTGCTTTCGCGACGCCAGCCTTGATTACGTTTACCGTATCTTTAGTCCTTCTGTTGGGCTTTAAAAAATACCCTTTACCCTCCGTCAATACTCGTGAAGCCATGTTGTTCGCCACGTTAACTTGGTTGGCTGTCGGTGTGCTAGGAGCGATTCCTATCATATCGGTAACGCATATATCTTTTACCGATGGCGTGTTTGAATCCATTAGTGCGTTAACGACTACTGGCGCGACTGTGTTGTCTGGTTTGGATGATATGCCGCCGACCTTTTTGATGTATCGCCAGTTTTTGCAATGGATGGGCGGTCTTGGTGTGGTGATCTTTGTGGTGGCGATTCTTCCTATGTTAAACATCGGTGGCATGCGTTTGTTAAAAGCGGAAACGCCGGGGCCGATTAAAGACGATAAGCTTTCTCCACGAGTGTCCAGTACAACCCATTATTTATGGATGGTGTATTTGTCCATAACGGTTCTATGCGCGTTGAGTTACTACTTTGCTGGAATGTCTGCATTCGATGCCATTGGCCATAGCTTTACCACGGTATCCACAGGTGGCTTTTCAACCCATGACGCCAGTATGGGGTACTTTAACAGTCCGTTAATCTTGTGGATCTGTAATCTTTTCATGGTGCTAGGCGCGGTCAACTTTGCTTTGCATTATCGTATTTATATTGCCCGTAGCATTAGACTGTATTGGAAAGACGAAGAGACGCGTGGCTTTCTTAAAATCATTACTTTTGTGGCGTTATTATTGGCTTTGTTTCTTTTCCAGACAGGTTCAGAAGACGGGCTTTGGGTCTCTATTACTCAGTCGTTCTTTCATGTTATTTCATTTATTACCAGCACCGGATTTGCCGCAACCGACTTTGGCGCTTGGCCTGCAGTGACCTCAATAGTATTGATTTTTGTTGGTTATATTGGCGGCTGTGCAGGATCTACAGCGGGCGGTAATAAAGTGATTCGGAATATTATTTCTTTGAAATCTATTTCTTTGGAATTAAAGCGTTTGGTGCATCCAAATGGTGTCTTTGCAATGAAGTTTCAGGGGCGAACGATCAGTGCAGATGTTCGTCATTCTGTGATGGGCTTTATGTGTCTTGCCGCTATGGTTACCGTGTTCTTTACGATTTTACTGATGATGACAGGCATGAGCTTTATGGCATCCTTGAGCGCCACGGCTGCTTGCTTGAATGTGCTGGGACCGGGTTTTGCTGAGCTTGGCAGTAACTTTTCACCACTAAGCGACACAGGTACTTGGTTGATGAGTTTTGCGATGATCTTGGGGCGTTTGGAATACTTTACTGTGCTGGTGCTTTTCTTCCCCGTAATGTGGCGTCATTGACCTGTGTTTTATTTTCATCTCTTAGGGTAAATTCTCTGCCGCTTACAGTGTAAATAACTTGTTATTTCCTCGAAGGGGGGCTGTCGCTAAACGAATGCCGTCGATCTACAGGTGATTACCTTTAACGTCACTACCTCTTCCGAGGAAGTTACATATAAACAAGTTAGTCTTACTTAAAGTGTTGCAACCGCGATGCCATTGTTTTCTTCTTCGTATGCTTCTAGTTCTATCGCTATACTTTTTGAAGTTGGTGTATTGCTGAATTCACCATGGCTGTCTAGCGGTACTAATGGGTTAGTCTCTGGGTAGTAAGCTGCAATATTGCCCGCTGGAATACTATAAGGCACCAGCTTAAAACCACTAACTTTTCGTTCTACACCATCATCCCATATTGAGCGTAATGTGACGCTTTGGCCTTCTTTAAAGCCGAGACGTTGTATATCAGCAGGGTTGATAAACACTACTTTACGTTCACCTTTAATGCCACGGTATCGGTCATTCATGCCATAAATTGTTGTGTTGTATTGGTCGTGAGAACGCAGAGTTTGCATTATAAGGGTTTTGTCTGAGAGCAAATCCTTTGCTCTTTTTGGCAGAATAGATTCAGGTAACACGTGGGTGTGGCAAATGGCTTTTCCTGCAGGTGTTTTCCAGTTTCTTTCTCGTGCGCTATTACCTAGGTAGAACCCACCATCTTGTAAAATGCGCTGGTTGAAGTCATTGAAGCCTGGTACGACAGCTGCAATGTGCTCACGAATTAAATCGTAGTCACTGACCACTTCGTTCCAATCAATTGGAAAGTTGCCTAGAGTCGCGGCAGCGATTCCTGCCACTATGGCTGGTTCAGATTTTTGCTCTTTGCTTAATGGTTCTAATACGCCACCAGAAGCATGAATCATGCTGAAAGAATCTTCTACCGTGACTTTTTGCTGGCCTTTCGCTTGACGGTCTATGTCGGTACGACCAAGGCAAGGCAATATAATCGCTTCAGTGCCTGTAATAAGGTGAGAGCGGTTTAGTTTGGTGCTGATTTGCACTGTGAGCTGACATTGCTTTAGAGCGTGCTTGGTTGCTTCTGTATCTGGTGTCGATGCAGCGAAGTTACCACCCAGAGCGATAAAGACACCAACTTTGCCATCACGCATGGCTCGAATTGTATCCACAACGGCTAGACCGTGTTCTTGTGGCGGAGTGAAGTTGAAGTGTTTTTCCAAAGCATCAAGGAAAGCCTGAGAAGGGCGCTCATTAATGCCCATGGTTCTGTCGCCTTGTACATTACTGTGACCGCGAACAGGACAAGCGCCAGCGCCGGGTCTGCCAATATTGCCTTTCAATGCGAGTAGATTGACCATTTCGTGGATCATGGCCACCGAATGATGGTGCTGAGTAATGCCCATTGCCCATGTGAGAATAGTACTATTTGCTTCGGCATAGACGTTGGCAGCGTGAGTGATTTCTTCTTTTGTTAGACCTGATTGATCAATAATGTCTTGCCAAGGCGTTTGCTTAACTTGCTCAAGGTAGGTATCTAAGCCTTGAGTATGTTGGTTAATAAAATCGTGATCAAAAACGGCTTTGCCTTGTTGTTGAGCAGCTTCTTCTAAATCGATAAGCACTTTGACCATGCCGCGCACCACAGCCATATCTCCGCCGATTTTAGGGCAAAAGTAGCCGGTATTGGTTGGTTTAGAACCGTTGGTGAGCATTTCCACTGGACTTTGAGGGTTTTGGAAACGTTCTAAACCCCGTTCGCGTAGTGTATTGAAGATGAGTAGTTGGGCGCCACGTTGCACTACTTCTTTTAAGGTTTCTAGCATACGAGGATGGTTTGTCCCCGGATTTTGGCCAAAAACTAAAACGGCATCTGCGCGTTCAAAATCGTCAATTTCAACCGTGCCTTTGCCGATACCAATGCTGCTGGTCAGTGCATAACCGCTGGCTTCATGACACATGTTTGAGCAGTCTGGGAAGTTATTTGTGCCATAAGCACGAGCAAGAAGTTGGTATAGGAAAGCCGCTTCGTTGCTTGCTCGCCCAGAGGTATAAAAGGCCACATTATCTGGATTGGTTTGTTCTTTTAGTGTGTTAGCGATTTGTTTATAAGCTTGTTCCCAAGAAATCGCTTCGTAGTGATCTGTTTCGCGGTTGTAACGCATTGGCTCTGTGAGTCGACCTTGGTATTCAAGGAAGTAGTCACTTTGTGTGTTTAGCCAAGTCACACTGTGTTCCGCCATGAAAGCGGCATCTACTTTTCGAGACGTCGCTTCCCAGTTCACCGCTTTAGCGCCATTTTCACAGAAACGAATCTTGGCTGGATCGTGTTTTTCACCCCAAGCGCAGCCCGGGCAGTCAAAACCATGAGGCTGGTTAGTTTTTAATAAGGTGTTAATGTTACGGACAGCATTTTCACTTTTTAGCCAATGTTTTGTGGTGCTTTGTAGTGCTCCCCAGCCGCCAGCCGGTCCCTTGTATGGCGTGTAAAAATCAGTTTTTTTACTCATCGTCTGTTCCTTCTGGCTTGGCTGAAGATGCGAACAGTCGTGGCGCATCTTGCTTGGGTAAATGAATTAATGTTAATCCGTAATGTTGAGCTAATTTGACTGCGAGTGTACTTGGCGACGCTAGGTGTATTAGTCTAGAAAGTCCGACTCGTACGGCTTTCTGAATCAATTCAGTGCTGCAACGACTCGACATTAAAACACTGTAATTATGCAAGTTTATATTCTGTTGGAGCGCATAGCCAATCACCTTATCGAGGGCGTTATGTCTGCCTATGTCTTCCATACATAAAATGGGTTCGCCTTCGGGGGATATTAGCAAGGCCGCATGAACTGCCCCCGTTTTGTTACCCAAGATTTGGTATTCGCCTAAGCGTGGCTTTAATGCGATTAAATTGGCTTCTTTTATCGCTTGGCTAGGCTGTAGTTTTGGCAGTATTGGAATGGCTTGAGTTAAAGATTCTATTCCGCATAAACCACAACCGGTCGCGCCAAGATGTGTTTGTCTTCTTTTTTTGAATTGAGCAAATCGGCGTGGGCTAAGCTCTAAATTGATCGTAATGCAGTCGATGTCTGGTGGAGTCTGCGTGAGTTGGACTGCAATGTCTCGGATGTCGTTAATATGTTCAATAATGCCTTCACTGCGAGCAAAACCGATAACAAAGGCTTCTAAGTTAACTGGTGTGACCATCATAACGGCATAAGAAATATCGTTGATACTGATGGCTAATGGCATTTCTTCAACGAGCTCTGTCGCTTCTAATTGTTCTTGTTCTAGCTGAATGCCTTGCTGCGCAGTCTTGTCCTGTAAAGCGTCGCAGCGGCCAAATTTTTGGCACCTGTGGCTGATAAAAGAAATAGGCGAATGTTGCATGATATTGAAATCAGTTAATTAAGAAGATGTACTTATAGTACGGAGAGAGAACAGGAGCGTCCAATGCTTTTGCGCTAAGAAAGAGCATGAAAACGACATGAATTTTGAATAGATATTGTTTGTTTAAAAAAGAGGCGATATGCGACCGTGTTTCAAAGGCCTAAGTATTTCTTTAGATCCTAAAATGCCGTATCCTACCCCGAAAAATTAAGCTTCAAAAACCCTCATCCGTATTGGTTTTGTAAAACTATAGGTTAAAAGGGTATGGACTGTGATTATTTGCACTCCAACAGTGGCAAGGAAAAAGCACATGCTACAAAGTGTGGTTCTGTTTTTGTCATATATCGAGAACGTGTGTGACCTAGGTGTTAGCACATAGCCAGGTTCTCCGTGAGCCACTTTTTGTTTAATGAGTTTTTTATTTATGCAGTTTATTAATCGCCTCTCGCGTTGGGCTTTATCTGGCCCGCGAGCTTGGTTATCTATCATTTTTGTTGCTTTTATCGCTTTGTTGTTTGTATATAAGTCTCTTGTATCACCAACAAATAATCCTAAAGACTACACGTTACCTAGTACCACTAAGAGTGATACTGCTAAGAGTGATACTGCTAAGAGCAGTGACAATAAAAGCATAGCGCCTCCACAAGCCAGTTCGAATACTGATGAAGATAATAATTACGATTCGCTGGTTACGACCGACCCTCTGCAAAATGTAGAGAAGGTTACAGCCTCTATTCCTTCAATAGAATACGTCATCAAGCCTGGTGATACCTTGGCTCGCATATTTGCGCGCTTGGGGTTATCTCGAGAATCCTTGTATTCTGTATTGGAAGCGGACCAGGAATTTTTAGTTCTTGAGCCTTTGATGCCGGATGATAAATTCACGTTTAAGTTGGATGAAAACGGTGACCTACTTAGGATGACTCGCCGTATAGATATTAGTAAAAGTGTATCCTATGTGCAGCATGATGGTGGTGGTTTTAGCTACGAAGAAAAGGTTAATCCCATCACTTACACGCAAGAAGCTATGCACAGTAAAATAAGCGGAAATTTTTATCTATCAGCTAAAAAAGTAGGTTTGTCGGATACGAACATTTTAATTATTAACGATTTACTGAAAGGTCGAGTGAATTTTCGCAAAGATCTTAGAGCAGGTGATGACTTTAATGTCATTGTCAAAAAAGGCAATATTGGTGGTGTGAAGGTAGGGGAAAATCAACTAGAAGCCCTGGAAATAACGGTAAGAGGTCAGAAATACAGTGCTTTCTTACATTCAGATGGACGTTTTTATGATCTCGATGGCAACAGCTTAACACCTGCCTTATTACGTTGGCCAACACGTAAGCAGTATCGAATTAGTTCACCTTTTAATGCCAATCGATTACATCCTATTACGGGTCGCCCAGCACCACACAATGGTGTTGATTTAGCGACTCCTTCAGGGACAGAAGTTCTTGCTACAGGTGATGGTGTTGTTACTCGAATCGCAACGCATAAGTATGCAGGTAAGTATGTTGTGGTTGATTATACGGGTCCTTACAGCTCGCGTTTTCTACACTTAAGTAAAATATTAGTGAAACAAGGCCAGAAGGTTAAACGTGGTCAAGTAATTGCTTTGTCTGGTAATACGGGCCGAACAACTGGCGCTCATTTACATTATGAATTGCATATAAGAGGCCGCCCAGTTAATCCAATGACGACGGATATTCCGACCACCCAATCCATACCTAAAGGTGATAAAAAAGAATATGCCAGTAATGTTAAGCGCTGGGTAGCCATGATGGCGAGTGCTCAGGCAGCAGATTCAGCTAAGAATACAGACGTTGAATCAGAGTCTGAACCAGCGTCCGAATTGGATGCCGCGGCAAATTAAATATCGATTTTAAAAAGACTGATGAAACATAAAAAAGGCGTCTCTTCTTATGAAGAGACGCCTTTTTCGTTTAGTTATTATTGCAGTTAGAGATTAACTATTATTTCAATATTGTGATGTATTATCACTCACATACTTTTCTTATAAGACTTGTTGCCTATGACGAAAAGTACCAAGAAAATCACGAGGCCAATACAATTAATCCAAAGCGCTAGATGTGGCCACAGCATCATCAAAGAAGCGACTAAAGCAATGAATCGTGAAAAGATCGACAGCTTATCTTCTAAGTAACCTTCCATAGCTCCAACTAAGGCATACATGCCAAAGATGGCAAAGAAAGACAGACGCAATAGTGTTTCGGTATCACCGCCAATTAATGGAGTATAAGCCATTAATAGCGGGACAATGTATAAGCCTTTTGCTAGTTTCCATGCAGTCAGACCCGTTAGCATCGGCGGCGTTTTAGCAATAGCAGCTGCAGCGAAAGCGGTTAAACATACCGGTGGTGTTACGTTGCTGTCTTGTGAAAGCCAAAAGATAATCATGTGTGCTGTTACCAAAATCATCGCGACACTCTGAGCACCTAGGGCTTGATCCATCAACATGCTTTTGAAATCGTTAGGCACTTGAGCCAACAATGCTTGTGCTTGCTCCATCGGCATGCCTTGCGCTAAAGAAGCAATAGCTGAAGGGTCTACCAGCATGAAAACAGCACTGGCGGCTTCAGGTAAACTACCAGAAGACATCATATCCAATAGCTGGCTTTCTGCGATGAGATTAAATAGAGCTGGAGCCGATAGCGTTCCTAACACGATGTAAGACGCCGTTACTGGCAAGCCCATACCTAAAATCAAAGACGCAATTGCAACTAAAATAATGGTAAAGAACAGACTACCACCAGCCCAATTGGTTATTAACAAAGAGAAAGTATTACCAACGCCAGTGGTGCTAATTACGTTAACCACTAAGCCAATACCTACCAGTAAAACTGCAGTGGTAGACATGTTCTTCGCGCCTTGAGCCATCGCATCGATAACCGCAGCCGGCCCCATTCTATGCTTGCTGGAAAGGAAGGATGCGGCAATAACTGCCAAAATACTGATCCCCGCAGCGTACGTTGGTGTAAAGCCTTGTACCAACAAGGTGACTAAAACGCCAAGTGGTACAATATGATGCCAGCCGTCTCTGAGGACTTGTGAAATATCGACCGCATCATCGCTTTCTGTTGCAATTACTTTACTGCGTTTTGCTTCGACACGAACAAAGAAACCAACAGAAAGGAAATACAATAACGCCGGAATGGCTGCCACGCTGATGATGGTGACATAAGACACTTGTGTATAAGAAGCCATAATAAAAGCTCCAGCCCCCATAACTGGCGGCATCAATTGTCCACCGGTAGACGCTGCAGCTTCGACGCCAGCAGCAAAACGTGCCGGAAAGCCCGCTCTGCGCATTAGTGGAATGGTGATAACACCAGTCGATACAGTGTTGGCCACTGACGAGCCAGAAACAGAACCCATCAAACCAGAACCTAATACCGCCACAAAACCGGGTCCACCGATCATTTTGCTAGCAAGCGAGCGTGATAGATCAATAATAAAATCACCTGCACCGGATTTTACTAAAAAGGCGCCGAATAAAATAAACATGAAGACAAAGCTCCATGAGATTCGTGAGATAGAACCAAACATGCCATCGGTACTAAAAAAGCTGCGATACAAAAGGGTTTCAAGGCTAAGTCCGGGGAAGTTAAACATGCCACCAAGCCAGCTTCCCCAAAGTACAACGTAGGTTAGAGCGACGATAATTAGAAATGGAATGAACCAGCCACTGGTGCGACGAATCAGTTCAAGAGATAGTAAAACAGCAACGCTGGATACTATCCAGTCTGAGGTGTTGAAGGTTACGCCTCTAGCATAGAGTGCGTCTTCAAAGAAAATGATGTAAAGCACCATACCTATAAGGGCGAGCACAATAGCACCATCAAAAAATAGAGCGACTTTGCTGTCTTGCCATTTAGGGTTTGCTGGTATCAGTAAGGCACACAAAATACCGAAGCCTGCAAAATGAAAAGCAGATACCCAAAGTTCTGGAAGTGTTGCTATTGTGTTGATGTAAATGTGTGCAACTGCCAAGAAAACCGAAAGGGCAAATACAAAACGGTTTAGCCAAGGGCCAGAGCGATGTTTGGTTTCAAAATCTTCAAGATTGATGTCTTGAGGTGCGGTTGGTTGCGATGAAGCAGTCATAGACAAGCTACCTTTATGTGTGCAAAAAACGGATTGAGCAAAGACGTAAAAGGTGCGCCGCACTAGTGTACGGCGCTAGAACAATAGTGAATGATGTTATTTTGCGATCAGGCGAGCTGGGATATTAATACCGCGTTCACGGTAGTAACGAGCAGCACCTGGATGTAGCGGAACAGGAAGACCTGCAATGGCTTTCTCAAGAGACATCACTGATGTCGCTTTATGAATGGCACTTAAATACGCTAAGTTTTCATAAAGTGATTTGGTTAGCTCATAGACATCGTCTTCTGATAAGTCAGCGCGTGTTGCAAGGAAGTTAGGCTGAGCAACTGTGTTTATGTCTTTTGTTTGGCCTGGGTAAGTGTTAGCTGGAATGACGTAGCGGGTCCACAACTCGTAGTTACCGTTTGCTTCTTTAATTTGCTCGTCAGTAAAGTCTAATACTTTGACCTTGTCGCCCATTGAAGCATAAAGTCTAGTTACCGCACTGACAGGAACGCCTGCAGGAGTGTTCATGCCATCGATATTGCCATTTTGCATTGCGTCGGCACTTGCACCGTAGCCCATATAAGCAAGGGCAAATTTGTCTGGGTCAATATTTAGACCTTTTAGCTGCTGACGGCCAGAACCTTCGGTTCCAGAGTTTTTAGTGCCGATGGAAAATTTATTATTTGTTCCTTCAAGAGCTTTTAGATCCGACATAGTGCCGGTTTTAGTTAGGTCTGTTTTTAGTACAAAATGCTCTACGTTTTGCCAAAGCATAGAAACAGAGCGTAACTCGGTTTGTTTGCCTGAGCTTGCAAATGGGCCTTCACCGTCCCAAGCCCATGCACCGTAAAGACCTTGTAGAATGGCGAATTGCGCTTGGTTTTCACGTAGAAGTTTGATGTTTTCACCTGAGCCAGCTGAGCTGATAGCAGAAACTGATAGGCCAAACTTAGGTTCTAGTTTTACTTTGCTCAAAGTGGCAATAGCTACACCAACTGGGTAATAAGTTCCCCCTGTCGATGCGGTAGCTAAAATGTAATTGCGGTTATCTGCAGCAGATACACCGGATGCTGATAAAGCAATCGCAGCAGCGGTTGCACTAGTAAGAATAGTTTTAGTAACAAAGCCCAATTTCATATTATTTTTCTCCTATTGATGGGATGGTTACGTAATCTATAGCGATTATCATGCCAAATATATATATCATTGATATATATGGTTTTTATTTTATCCTTGGTATTTCCTTTCTTTTTTTATACACATATGGGCTATTTATTGCTTATCGTTGATGTTTCAGTATCGGCAATAAATTGCTTACGGTGTAAGTGAGTAAAAACCGCTGTTAACATGCTATTTTATGTCATAGGGGTTTATGTGATGAGCAAAATATTGCCGATGAGTTCAAAGTGAGAAATTAATGAAAGATCATAATATTCGTGTTGTATTGTTTGATTTGGGAAATGTCTTAGTCGACTTAGGCGATATTTCTGAAATGCATGCTATGTTGAATACGCAAGGTGAGGAGTCTGCAGTCTGGTTGAAGTGGCTAAGATCACCGACAGTGGCTGCATTTGACTCTGGGAAAATTACTTTTGATCAATTTGCTGATAGATTACTAAAAGAAGTTGGCAGTAATATAGATAAAGAAATATTCAAGGCGTCTTTTAAAGCATGGCCAAGAGGCTTGTTTGCGGGGGCACTTGAGTTGGTTGAAGCGGTGAAGCCTGAATATCATCGTGCTATTTTATCCAATACTAATGCCGCTCATTGGCCGCGACTAATGGATGAAATGGCGCTGGCAGGTAAATTTCACAGTTATTATGCTTCTCATATGGTAGGTTTCGTAAAACCGGATGAAGCTATTTACCAGCATGTTATTCGCAATTTACAGGTTGCTCCCGAGCAGATTCTTTTTATTGATGATAATCAGGTCAATATTGATACTGCCAATGCTCTAGGGATGAAAGCGTTTCGAGTCAAAGGGGTTGATGAAGCACGTGTCGTGCTTCATCAACATGGGGTGTTGTCTAGCTAAATTATAGGCTGAGACAACAGTACTAGAATTGCTTGAAGCCTTAAATTAAGCAGTTGAGGTTAAACACCATTAGGTTTAGAGGTTTCTATGCGTACGTTTGATGGACAATCTTCTACTAGCTATTCACGTACTCGGCCTATGTATCCGGCTGAGCTTTATTATTGGCTATCCCAACAAGTGCCTGCATCAAGTGTTGTATGGGATTGTGCGTGCGGTACTGGCCAAGCTTCGGTTGATCTTGCTGCGTACTTTGATCGCGTAGAAGCGTCTGATATTAGTGAATCTCAAGTAACTGCTGCGACACCTCACCGGAAGGTGAATTATCAGGTTTTTCCTGCTGAAAAGACGCTCTATCCTGACCATTATTTTGATGTTGTATGTGTTGCTCATGCACTGCATTGGTTTAATTTAGACGCGTTTTGGAAAGAATTAAAGCGAGTATTAAAACCTGGTGGCATGTTTATTTGCTGGGGATATAACTGGTTACAGGTAGGCGAGACAGAGGATAAAGCGATAGCAGAGTCTGTGCTGCCTCATCTTGAAACTTATTGGCCTGCAGAAAGTCGTTTATTGTGGAATCAATATCGTGATATTAAGTTTCCTTTTGAATTAATAGACGTCCCAAAATTTGAGTTAAATTGTCATTGGTCTGTGGCGCAAACGCTGGATTTTATTCGTACTTGGTCTGCATCTCAGTTGCGTATACAAGAACAGGGTGATGACTTTTTATTAAATGCTTCACCTATTATTCGTGAGGCTTGGTCGGAGCCGACAAAAAAGCAAGAGATACACCTGCCATTCTTCGTAAAAGCAGGGCGTTTCGCTTAGGCTTGCTTTTGCAATAAGACTAAAGTGGAATAGATTGGAACCTCTAGCGAGTTATAGTAGTTCAGCATCCGAATAACAAATTTAACAATGGAGCGGGTTATGAAGTCATTATATAGCGCAACCTCAAATGAGGCAGCAAAAAATGCCAATGTTAGTCAAGCAGAATTTGAAAAACGCTATCAAGAATCGATTGAAAATCCAGATGAGTTTTGGGGTCGAGAAGGGAAGCGTATAGACTGGTTTAAACCTTATACAAAAGTTAAAAACACCTCTTTTAAACGAGGCGATGTTAACATTAAGTGGTTTGAAGATGGTGAGTTAAATGTGGCTTATAACTGCATTGATCGTCACCTAGCTAACTCTGCAAATAAAGTCGCTTACTACTGTGAAGGTGATAAAGAAAGCGATGAAAAAGTCGCAATTACCTACCAAACATTACACGATGAGGTTGGACGTTTAGCCAATCTGTTAAAACGTCAGGGCGTTAAAAAAGGCGACCGCGTTGCTATTTACATGCCAATGATTCCGCAAGCCGTCTACGCCATGTTGGCATGTGCTCGAATTGGTGCGATTCACTCTGTTATTTTCGGTGGTTTTTCAGCTCATGCTATCGCCGATCGTTTAAACGATTGTGAAGTAAAGCTTGTTATTACCGCAGACGAAGGTCGTCGTGCTGGTAACACTATTCCTCTTAAGCACAATGTTGATATGGCGTTGGACAACAATGCTTGTCCAACTGTTGAAAATGTTATTGTCTACCGTTACACAGAAAAAGACGTGCCTTGGTTTGAAGGCCGTGATTTAGATTGGGCGGTTGAAGTAGAAAACGAAAGTACTGAATGTCCAGCAGAACGTATGAACGCGGAAGACCCGTTGTTTATTCTTTATACCTCTGGTTCAACCGGTAAGCCAAAAGGTGTGGTGCACACAACAGGCGGATATTTAGTATATGCCTCGTTAACTCATGAATTGGTGTTTGATCTTAAGCCAGATGATGTTTATTGGTGTGCCGCTGATGTGGGCTGGATCACAGGCCATAGCTATATGGTTTACGGGCCGCTTGCTAATGGCGCAACAAGCATCTTATTTGAAGGGGTGCCAACGTATCCTGATTCAGGTCGAATTGGTCGTGTGGTTGATAAATTTGACGTGACCATTTTGTACACTGCACCAACCGCCATTCGTGCTTTGATGGCGAAAGGTGATGAGGCGACGCGTTCAAGTAAGCGAGATTCCTTACGAGTATTGGGCAGTGTGGGTGAGCCTATCAACCCAGAAGCCTGGTCTTGGTATTACAGTGAAATTGGTAATTCCTCTTGCCCTATCGTTGATACGTGGTGGCAAACTGAAACTGGTGGCATGATGATGACGCCACGTATTGTTCAAGGTGATGTAAAACCTGGTTCATGTACTGGTCCTTTATATGGTGTGCAACCTGCTTTGGTAGACGCACAAGGCGTCTTGCAAGAAGAGCAAGGCGTGTTAGTGGAGGGCGGTTTGGTTATTACGGATTCTTGGCCAGGCCAGGCGCGAACTGTTTATGGCGATCATGAGCGTTTCGAGCAAACTTACTTCAGTACTTTCGACGGTATGTACTTCACTGGTGACGGCGCATCTCGCGATGCAGATGGTCATTATTGGATTACTGGGCGTATGGATGATGTATTGAACGTATCAGGGCACCGCTTGGGAACCGCTGAAATCGAAAGTGCATTAGTGGCTCATCCTTCTGTCGCTGAAGCCGCTATCGTGGGGTACCCTCATGATATTAAAGGGCAAGGCATTTATGTTTATGTCAGTGCCATTGCTGGTGTGATTCCAGATGAAGAATTGACTAAGTCATTAAAGCTATTTGTTCGACAAGAAATTGGTCCTATTGCAACGCCTGACCTTATTCAATGGACAAGTAAAGGTTTGCCGAAAACGCGATCAGGTAAAATTATGCGTCGAATTTTAAGGAAGATTGCCGCGAACGAACATGATCAACTTGGTGATACAAGTACATTAGCTGATCCAAGTGTGGTTGATGATTTAATCGAAAACCGTTTAAATGTGTGAACGTTTACACATTTAAAAAGGATACACAGTGATTTCACTTGTTATCGCGGATGATCACCCTTTGTTCCGTAGTGCGCTATGTGGTGCACTACGGGCAGAAATTGAGGGAATTGTAATTGTCGAATCACATGACTTAGATTCGACATTACAATGTTTAGCGAACGTAAATGATCTTGATTTACTGCTACTAGATTTAAATATGCCTGGTAGTGGTGACTTGTATGGGCTAATTCGAATTCGTAAAGACTTTCCTGATGTGCCTGTGGCGGTTATTTCCGGCAGTGAGGACAGTGCAATGGTTGCTAAAGTGATTGATGCTGGCGCTTTGGGCTTTATTCCCAAAACTAGCGAGCCTGCCACTTATGTACAGGCCATTCATGCCATTTTGGCGGGTGATATTTGGCTCCCAGATGGTCTTAGACAAGAGGTTGCCAATCAACCTAAACCAGATTTATCTATGCAGCACAAAGTAACAGAACTGACACCTCAGCAATATAAAGTTTTGTGTTATCTGCATGAAGGTCTGCTGAATAAACAAATTGCTTATGAATTATCTATTTCTGAAGCAACAGTAAAGGCACATATTACGGCGATTTTTCGTAAGCTGGAAATCAATAATAGGACGCAAGCAGTATTGGTTGCTAGTGACTTGAAGCTACAAATGACTACCGTATAAAGTTAATTCTTTTCTTTCTCTCTTTTAGCCTGATCTTTTCCATTTTTTTCGTCCTTGCAGTGGCATGAACCGGGAACCGGATCCATGCCACCTTCGTGCCATGGATGACATTTAGATAATCTTTTCAAACCAAGGTACATACCCTTAAAAATTCCAAAACGCTCAATAGCTTGGATCATATAATGTGAACAGCTAGGATAAAAGCGACAGTTATTACCCAATAACGGACTAATTAAAAATTGATAGCCTTTTACTATTAATATGAAGATTCTTTTCATGCGCCACTTGTCTAGTGAATGATTGGATGACTATCGCGTTATGTCATTTTTGTGTAAATAGTAACGTCTATTTGTTACTGTAGCGGAAATATATCACAGAATCGATTCTACTATGCCAGATCAACATCTTACTCTTGATGCAATGCAAGTCGTTGCTTATCAAGGCGAGCCTGGAGCCTATTCGCATCTTGCTTGCAAACATACCTTTCCTGATTGGACCAGCATTCATTGTGCGACCTTTGTTGATGCTTTGCAGATGGTGGAGCGAGGTGATGCTTATTACGCCATGATCCCCGTTGAAAACTCTACTGCTGGTCGAGTTGAAGAGATTTATCGAGAATTAAAACGCACCCAGCTGTATGTAGTGAAAGAGCATTTTGAGCCAGTAAATCATTGTTTAATTGCTCGTCATTCTATGACATTAGATCAAGTTACCCGCATTGGCAGCCACCCTCAAGCGTTGGCTCAATGTGATGCTAATATTAAGGCGTTAGGTGCGAAAAGTCAGGCCATGTATGACACCGCAGGTGCTGCTAAGCATATTGCTGAGTTTGATGAGCCTGGATTAGCGGTTATTTCATCTGAATTGGCTGCAGAATTGTATGGTCTAAATGTGCTTAAAACTTTTTTTAACGACACTATAGGCAATACAACTCGTTTTTTGGTTTTTTCTCGTCAGCAAAAAATGCCTATTTATGAAGATGGCTTAACGTATATCACTTCTTTTATGTTTCGTGTACGAAATATCCCCGCAGCCCTTTATAAAGCGATGGGTGGTTTTGCTACTCAAGGGATTAACATGTTGAAATTAGAAAGCTATATGGTGAATGGTAACTTCACCGCGACCCAGTTTTATGTAGATGTTGAAGCGCATTTTCAATCTTCCTCTATGCAGGCTGCATTAGAAGAGTTGCGCTTTTTCTCTGAAGAAGTCCGAATGTTAGGAACCTATTTAGCGGATGATTATAGGTCGAAGTAGCAATGATAACTCGTTTTTTGTGCGTTAGTTTTTATCTGTTTTTTAGTTTCAATGCTTGGGCTGAAATGGAAGATTTGTCTTCTGCTAGAGGAGATTTTTCTGATCTAGGTTCGTATGATGGCTTTTTAGATCATATTTCTGTGGTTGTTACGCCGTCTAAAATGCCTCAGCCTAGAGTCGACGTGTCTTCTACGTTATCTGTATTAGACGGTGAATTTATCCGACGTATTAATATGCAATATGTGGAAGATCTTTTGCAGTTTGTACCCGGCTTTTCAGTTGCACCTTATAAGTCATCCAGCCAAAAAGAGTCCTCTTATCACGGTACTCAGTTGGATCAATATCGCCGTATTCAGGTGTTGGTTAATGGTCGTTCTGTTTACAGTGTAGGGTTGGCGCGAGTTGAATGGGCAACGTTACCATTAAGTATTGAAGACGTAGCTCGTGTGGAGGTTAACCGAGGACCGAATGCCGCAAGCTATGGTATTAATTCGTTTTTTGCTGTGGTGAATATTATTACCAGATCTCCTTTAGAAACGTTGGGCGACAGTATTAGCGCTTATTCAGGGTCGAATGGTGATTATCGATTATATGGGCAGCACAGTGGTTTAAATGGTGATTGGAGCTATCGAGCATCGGCCTCTACAAATAATGTAAGTGGCTTTGATAAAAATGCTGATGGATATGAACGTCATGATGGGCATCGAACCCAAATGGGCAATGTGCTTATTCAAAAGGAGACTGCAAGCAGCGCCTTTAATCTAGATATGGGGGCCAATAGCCTTAAAGATAAGATTGATCCGGTGGAATATGACACAGGTTCTTATGATATTAATAAGCCAATGCGCTTGATTGATCGTGAACATATTAAGTTAAGCTATAGCAAACAAGTATCACCGAGTCATGAGGTGAAAATACAGTATTACTATGATCAATCTGATCTGAATGAATATCATGAAGCTATACTTAGCTCTGGATTTTATAACGCGTTATTTGGTGGTTCTAGTACTGTTCCAGTGTATGAGTCCACAATTGTTGATCTACTGGAAACTCGTCAAGATATTGAGCTACAAAGCACATGGGAAGCATCCAATAGACTGCGTTTGATTTCAGCTGTGGGCTATCGTTGGGATGAAGCGGATTCTGAGCATTATTTATCAGGAAAAGCGAGCGATGAGGTGTTTCGCCTTTCTTCTAACATAGAGTACAGAGCTAGCGAGAGTTGGATAATAAATGCTGGGGCTATGTTTGAGCGCAGTCAAATGGGAGGGGCATTTTTATCGCCTAAATTCGGTATGACTTATAAGTTATCCGAGCAAGAGTCTATGCGATTTAATATATCCAAAGCGGTAAGAACACCTGATTTATCAGATCAATATTTTAAGTGGCATTATGTTTTAGCTAATGGGGATAGCTCTCCAACCTCGTATGCGGTGAATGGAGAAAAAGAGGAAAAAATTACTTCTTATGAAGTGGGCTACTATCATTATTGGCCGAGTCGCGGTTTATCGTTTGATATAAAGTTTTATCATGATGAAGTTAAGGACATGGTCTTAAGTCAGAAAAAATTCACATCCTATACTGGAGATGCTCAAGTCGAAGAGGGCATAACAGAAGATGTTGATATCAATGGAATTGAGCTAGAACTTGATTGGCGCTTTCGTTCTGGTGCTATTACTCGTTTCACCTATGCTTATCAAGATACTCAAACAGACAACGCAACTCTTCTGAAGGCTACAACACCTGTTATGGTCTCTTTCTTTGGTAGCTTGCCACTAACAGATCGCTGGGCTATTCAAAGCTATTACTGGTATGGAAAAGAGTTAGGCGGTAAAGATTATGAATTACTTAATACATGGTTGTCATACGAATTGACCTTCGGAGGGTACTCTAAGGCTACAATGGGAGCTGGTGTGGAAACGCGTTTAGATGATAACTCACTTGTTTCGAAACATAATAATTTGACGGAAAATACGTTTGCTTATGTTTTCACCAACATCACTTTCTAATGTGGATAAATAGAAACGTGAAAAGGATTTTTATTTTTATTATTTTGTCGCTGACATCCATAAATGTGTCTGCGGCTATTTATGTTGTCCATGATATAGAAGAGAGTTCAGCACGCTCTTTGGCATTCCAGCTTTCTAAATTATTGCCAGCCAATACGCAATTGATCCCAGTGCGTCGTTCTTTGTTTATACAAAACGCTTCTTTTTTGAAAAGCGAAGATGTGACGGTTGCAATTGGTTCTGAAAGCTTTCGTCAGGTGTGTTCATCGGTCTCGGAAGGGGCTGTTATGGCTATTTTCATTGGTAAAGAAGAGTATCTTAAAGCACGGCCGCAGTGTGGGCTTCCTAATAGTGCTGTGTTTTCTGGGGCGCCTTTGGATAAGCGCTTGGCCTTGCTTGAAGCTATTTGGTTTGATCGTAAACCTCTGGCTGTACTTTATAGTGATAATCTTTTGATCGATGTGCAAAATATGCAGGAACAGGCCGCGCAGCATGGCTTTGAGTTTCAGTTTATTAAAACAGAGGTGGACCGACTGTCTGTGTTGAAGTCGGTTAATTTCGTCTTAGATGGCTCAGCTGTGGTTTTTTCATTAGTTGATACTGAGCTATATAAAAATGGTATAGCTCAGGACATACTGAAATTACTATTTCATAAACAACGGGTGATGATAGGACCTTCTTTTGCTTTTGTTCGAGCAGGTTCATTGTTTGCAATTTATTCTGATACTGAGACGAAACTAGATATATTGGCTGATCGCATTAGCATGTGGCAGACAAAAGGGGTTCTACTGGACGCAGCATACCCCGATAAACTGAGAGTCAGCTTTAACCCTTATCTTATTAAATCACACGGTGTCGTATTACCGTCCCCATCTTACCTGAAAGACAAATATGGTCTTTGCTCCGAAACCCAGTGTTAATAATTATGGTAAAAAGCGTTTTACTAGACTGGTAAAAGGCAATGGCTTTTCAGCATGTAACCAATGACCTGCGCCAGATATAATCTTAAAAGTAGCGTTTGGAAAAGATGCCAAAATAGCTTCCTGATACTCTGCCAAGATATAGTCTGAGTTTTCACCTTTGATAAATAGCGTTGGAATACTTACCGCACTTTTAATCATTGGTTTTTTCAGGATAGTAGAATAGCTATCGGCTATATTGTTCACAGAGAGCTCTAGTTTGAAGCCTTCTTCGCTCCTTGCTAGGTTTTTCAATAAGAATTGTCTGACGGCCAAGTTTGACTCGTATTTACTTAATAGCGCGTCTGCTTCTCTTCTTGAAGAGGGTAGTGATTCATCAATCGCCTTTAAGCCTTCTAAGATCCGAGTATGGCTAGGCTGGTAATCGACTGGAGCAATGTCGACGACAATAAGTTTTTCAATTTGTCCCGCTGTTGCCATTGCCGCCATTTGCATGGCGACTTTCCCACCCATAGAGTGACCGAGTAGGTAGAAAGAGTCGATTTTATTGAGCTCGGCCCAGTTAAGTATCGCTTCTGCCATTTTTGGGTAGCTGGCGTCTGACATGCTGTCTGATTTACCATGGTTCGGAAGATCTATGCAGTAAACAGTGAAGTGCTCAGCTAAAGATTGTGCAATTGAATGCCAGTTGTCAGCATTGCCAAATAAACCGTGTATGACAATAAGATTTGGGCCTGATGAGCCATATTGTTTTGCGTGTATCATAAAAACCTTATTATTCTGCTAAGTAGATGAATGGTATTAGTTAACACTAGTATGCTTACATTGTATCAAGTCTTGGAATATTTCGTCCCTATAGAATCAAGGTAGTTGTTTGAATGTTAGATACATTTTTTATTAAAGCCCTCAAGCACCCGTTGCGTTTAACGGCTTTAGTGATTGATAAGTTAGGAGTAAAAGCCAATTGGATTACCTTGCTTGGTTTTTTGATTGGCATGATGGTATTGCCAGCTTTGTACTTTGGAAACACCTCTTTAGCGTTGGTGTTGGTGATTATAAACAGGGTGATGGATGGCTTAGATGGCGCGGTGGCTAGGATACAAGGCCCCACAGATTTGGGGGGGTATTTAGATATCACCTTAGATTTCATTTTTTATTCGGCGGTGATTTTCGGTTTTGCCTTGATGAATCCAGTGGACAATGCGTTAGCGGCGAGCTTTTTGATTTTTTCTTTTATGGGCACGGGCAGTAGTTTTTTAGCGTTTGCCATTATGGCCGAGAAGCGAAACATTGAACGTTTAGAGTATGGTCGTAAATCTCTGTATTTTTTAGGGGGATTGGCTGAGGGTACAGAAACTATTGTGTTTCTGGTATTGATTTGTTTATTGCCTGACTACTTTGCAGTCATGGCGTATTTGTTTGGTGTGATATGTTGGATAACGACGACAACTCGAATTTACGCGGGCTACCGTACGTTACGTTAGGCAGTAATTAGTAAACAAAAATTAGTCGAAAAAAGCGATTTCAATGTCGCTTTTGACAATAGCGCAGCATGCTAATAAATAACCGCTTTGCACCCATGCAAGGGGCTCAAATGGGTAAATTACATTTCCCCACAAGAGCTTGATTGAGCAAGAAGAGCAATATCCTTCACGACACTGGTATTCAACGTGAATACCAGCTCGCTCAAGTTGTACTAATAAGGGCTCATCTTCAGTGACGAGAATTTGTTTTTTCCCTAACAGTACACGATGCACTTGTTCTTTTTTCTCGGGTGCTTTTGGTTTAGAGGTCGAAGTCATCGAAGTCTGAATCATCTAAGCTATTGTCAGTTTGACCCACTAGGTAAGAACTGATTTCTGCCTCTTGTGGGGCAACTTGAACATTGTCACTCACTAACCAAGCATTAATCCAAGGGATTGGGTTATGCTTAGTTGTAAAGCAAGTTTCAAATCCAACGGCTTGCATGCGTACATTGGTAATGTATTCAACATACTGGCCTAGGATTTGAGCATTAAGGCCGATCATTGAACCGTCTTTGAATAGGTAAGTGGCCCATTCTTTTTCTTGCTCTGCTGCTTCAATGAAGATCTGGCGAACTTCGTCTTGGCATTCTGCAGCAATGACTGCCATCTCTGGGTCATCTTTACCGGAAGCCATCAAGTTCAGCATGTGTTGAGTGCCTGTTAAGTGCAAAGCCTCATCACGAGCGATTAATTTGATGATCTTAGCGTTACCTTCCATCAGCGTGCGTTCAGCAAAGGCGAAGCTACAAGCAAAACTCACATAGAAACGAATCGCTTCTAATACGTTGACGGAGGCAATTGTTAGGTAAAGCGCCTTTTTAAGCTTAGGCATAGAAATTTCAATTGGGCCTTTGCCTGGAACATCAAAGGTTCCCATACCCATGGTGTTATACAAATTGACCATTTCGATTAGACGGTCATAGTATTTAGAAACACTATCAGCACGTTTAGTGATTTCTTCGTTCGTCACGATATCATCAAAAATCTTGGTCGGATCGTTAACGATGTTACGAATAATATGTGTGTAAGAGCGGCTGTGAATGGTTTCGCTGAATGACCAAGTTTCGATCCAAGTTTCTAATTCAGGTAGAGAAACGATTGGTAATAATGCAACGTTTGGTGAACGGCCTTGCACACTGTCGAGCAGGGTTTGATACTTTAGGTTGCTCAAGAAAATATGTTGTTCGTGTTCTTCTAATCTTTGAAAATCTTTACGATCTGTAGAAAGGTCGACTTCTTCCGGGCGCCAAAAGAAAGATAATTGCTTTTCGATTAATTTTTCAAAGATAGGATGCTTTTGCTGATCATAGCGAGCAACGTTGACATTTTCACCAAAGAACATAGGTTCTTTTGTACTATCGAAGTGCTTACGGTTGAAAGTCGAGTAACTCATGTCTCAGGGTATTCCTCAAAAGCGTAAGGCACATTCAATGAGAAGATGCCTTAGTTATTAATAGATTTTAGTATTTCGTTAAAGCGATAAACGTAGCAAAGCCTCATTGTTATGAGGCTTTGCTTGTCAGATCATGCAAAAGATCTTTGTACGATGGCTGACAGGTTAGATTTTGCAAGCACCGCCAGCACAATCATCCATGTCTTCTTGTTTATCATCAGCACCATCACGAGTATTGTGATAGTACAGTGTTTTCACACCAAGTTTATAAGCGGTAAGTAGATCTTTCAAAATCACCTTCATCGGTACTTTTTGAGATTCAAATTTCTGTGGATCATAGTTTGTATTGGCAGAGATCGCTTGGTCGACAAATTTCTGCATGATGCCAACTAATTGTAGGTAGCCATCATTTGATGGAATGGTCCACAACAATTCATAGCTATCTTTTAGGCGTTCAAACTCAGGTACGACTTGCTTCAAAATACCGTCTTTACTTGCTTTAACAGATACGAAACCACGAGGTGGCTCGATGCCGTTAGTCGCGTTACTGATCTGAGAAGAGGTTTCAGATGGCATCAATGCAGTTAGTGTTGAGTTACGTAGACCGTGAGTAACGATCTCAGTACGCAAGGTTTCCCAATCGTAGAACAATTCGTTAGAAACGATGTTATCGATTTCTTTTTTGTAAGAATCGATTGGCAAAATACCTTTAGAGTAAGTCGTTTCGTTGAATGCCAAGCATGGACCAAACTCTTTCGCTAACTTGTTAGAAGCTTTTAGTAGGAAATACTGAATCGCTTCAAATGTTTTGTGAGTTAGTTCGTTTGCACTGCCGTCAGAGTATTTAACGCCATTTTTCGCTAAGTAGTACGCGTAGTTAATAACGCCCACACCTAAAGTACGACGCAATTCAGTAGCACGTTGTGCTGCTGGGATTGGGTAATTTTGGTAATCTAACAAACTGTCCAAAGCGCGAACAATAAGCTCTGCTAGCTCTTCTAGCTCATCTAGACTTTCAAGTGCACCTAGGTTGAATGCAGACAAAGTACAAAGGGCAATTTCGCCTTCTTTATCATCAATGCTATTCAGTGGCTTGGTTGGAAGGGCGATTTCCAAACACAAGTTACTTTGCTTGACTGGAGCAACTTTAGGATCGAATGGGCTGTGAGTATTACAGTGATCCACGTTTTGTAGGTATATACGACCAGTACTTGCACGTTCAGAAGCAAATAGAGTGAATAGTTCCGTTGCTTTAATCGTTTGCTTACGGATAGAAACATCTTGCTCATACATAGTATACAAGCGATCAAATTCTTCTTGGTCAGCAAAGAAAGCATCGTATAGACCTGGTACGTCAGATGGGCTAAACAAAGTGATATTGCCGCCTTTAATCAAACGTTGGTACATCAGGCGGTTAAACTGTACGCCGTAATCCAAATGACGAACACGGTTTTCTTCTACGCCACGGTTGTTTTTCAGTACCAATAGGCTTTCGACTTCTAAGTGCCAAATTGGGTAGAAAACGGTAGCTGCGCCACCACGAACACCACCTTGAGAACAGCTTTTTACCGCTGTTTGGAAGTGTTTGTAGAATGGAATACAGCCTGTGTGGAAGGCTTCGCCACCACGGATAGGGCTACCTAGAGCACGAATTGCACCGGCGTTTACACCAATACCAGCGCGCTGGCTAACGTATTTAACGATAGCACTTGATGTGGCGTTGATAGAATCTAAAGAGTCACCACATTCAATCAATACGCAGCTACTGAACTGACGAGTAGGTGTGCGAATACCAGACATAATAGGTGTTGGTAATGAAATTTTGAATTTAGATACGGCGTCATAGAAGCGGCGGATTAAGTTTAAACGCTCTTTTTTGTCGTATTCAGCAAATAAACAAGCAGCGACAAGTATGTAGATAAACTGAGGGCTTTCGTATATTGCACCAGTTACTCGGTTTTGTACCAAGTACTTACCTTCAAGCTGTTTCACCGCAGCATAAGAAAAATCCATATCACGAGAGTGGTCAATGAATGTATTTAGCTCGTTAAAATCTTCTTCTGTGTACTTTTCTAGCAACTGTGCATCATAACGCTTTTGCTCAACAAGACTTTTTACGTGTTTGTAAAGGTGTGGTGGCTCGAAATCACCAAAGGCTTTTTTACGTAGGTGAAAGATAGCTAAACGAGCTGCTAGATATTGATAGTCTGGAGTGCTTTCGGAGATTAAATCGGCAGCAGACTTAATAAGTGTTTCGTGGATGTCTGTAGTACGAATACCCTCAAAGAACTGAATTCGTGCTTTTAGCTCTACTTGGGAAACAGAAACATTGTCTAACCCTTCGGCAGCCCATGCGATGACTTTATGAATCTTTTCTAGGTTGATGTTTTCTGTCGTCCCGTTACGTTTAGTAACTGTGAGAGTGCTCATTCAATGACTTCCCATTAGCGCAATATAAAAAAGGATATTTACTCTATGTAGTGTGTGTTTTTTAGCTAACACACTATATGTAGTGTTTCGTTGTTAATCTGTAGCGAACAATAGTGCTCATTTAGGTGAAAATCAAGGCTTGAAAAAAACTCTAAAATGATAATTGAATAATAGCTAAGTGGTCACTTACTTTACTTGCCTGAAAAAGCGTAAAGTTAGCAATTGGCAATACCATAAGGGCTATTTTTATCTATTTTTTGCTGAAAAAAACTCACCTGCCTGAACGCACGAAAAGTGATCAAGAAATGAGGGTAAGCACCATTTTGAACGCCGCAACCAGTGCAAATAAAATTACTTGGTGGGTAAGGTATATTGGTAGTGCATAACGTCCCATAAATGCCAAAATATGTATTATTGGGTTGTTTGGTATGGGGCACTTATGCCAATTTAGGTATCCAAGAAGAGGGCCAACTAAAACAACACCAATCCATGGGAATGGAAACACGATATCCAAGGTTCTTTGTGGCAGAGCTATGTAGGAAGTGATGGTCGAGAAGGCGTTAGGGAAGTGTAGCCAGTTAGTTGTGTGATAGATGATTATAATTATGGCACCGAATAGTGCTGAAAGAATTGGCCATTGCGCAATGGGTCTAGTGATCAACGATGCGATAAAGATAAAATGCAAAATACCAAAATATATCCACTGGTCAGGGACAGCAAGATAGGTAGCTAACGAAATAGCAGCGGCGGAAATAAATAGTTTTACATCGCGTTTCCAAAACGTCTGGCTACTAGCCTTTCCTAATGCTAGATAAGTTGACCATCCAATTGCAGATAGAAATAAGGTTAGAATTAGGCTGCGAAAATAGACCCAAAAAGGGTCGTAAATGGAAAACTCCATAAAGCCAAAATTCCGCAAATCCCAGCAGAAATGGAATATCATCATCAGTAGTACGGCGGTACCGCGATAAACGTCTAAAAATGCACTGCGTTTGGAAGGGTCGAAAACGGAAGAGGTTTGCATTGAAGTCCAAGGTGAATAATTAAATGGAAGCTCGGCCATCATACCGATACTCAATTTCTAGCTCAAGCTTGCAGCAGCTTATGCCACAGCTTAAGTTGAATTTACTGTGGGAAAGAGAAAATTTGCTCATGTTTGGCCGCGATATATCGGTGCCAAGAAAAGTTGCGTTTATTGCGGATTTTGGTATTTGTTATCGCTATTCAGGTAAAGATCATCATGGTGCTGGTTGGCCTGATTGGCTATTGCCTATCAAAGAAGAGGCAGAACACCTTGCAGAGCAGCCTTTTAATGCGGTGTTATTGAATTGGTACCAAGATGGTGATGAATATATGGGCTGGCATGCCGATGATGAAAAATCATTAGGGCCTGCGCCAGTCGTTGCTATGTTAAGCCTCGGAGCGAGTCGGCCGTTTCTATTTCGCCTTAAAGCGAATCATCAAATTAAACACAGTGTGGAATTAGAAGACGCAAGCTGGATGGTTATGTCTGCTTCAACGCAAGTATTGTGGCAGCATTCTTTACCAGTAAGAAAGCGAATCAAAGAGGAGCGAATAAGCTTAACGTTTCGCCTCCTGCTTTGATCCTTATCTACTTACTTTAATACTTCTTTGGTAGCGTCTAATAATTAAGGCGCTTTGCGTGTTCTTAGCCAATCGTTGTCTTTGAGTGTGTAGCAAATGCGATCATGAAGTCGGCTTGGTCGTCCTTGCCAGAATTCAATGAAACTAGGCTTTAGTACATAGCCACCCCAGTTTTCTGGGCAAGGTACTTCTAAATCATTAAATGCTTGTTCTTCTGCGTTAAAGGCTTTTTGCAGTGCATCACGGCTAGCAATTACAGTACTTTGCTTTGATGTTCTTGCTGCGAGCTGGCTACCGCGTGGGCGAGTTGCAAAATACGTCTCTGAAGTTGTGCGGGAAACTTTCTCTATAGTGCCCTCTACACGAACTTGACGAGACAGCGCAGGCCAAAAGAAGGTCATGCTAGCTTTATTGTTTTGCGCGAGCTGCTGGCCTTTCTCACTGTCATAGTTGGTGAAAAATGAAAATCCAGCGTCGTTACGTTGTTTCAATAGCACCACGCGTGAATGAGGCCAACCATCTAGTCCAATAGTGCTTAATACCATTGCTGTTGGATCATCGGGGCAAGATTCGATAGCCTTTTCGAGCCAATTGTCAAATAAAGCAAGTGGGTTGTTACCAGCCTGTTCTTCCAAAAGATCGTCGAATTGGTAGTCACGACGAATAGAATGAAGATCTCTGTTCATGATTAAATCCGGTAAGTAGTTGTGGTCATGACTTTGGATACTTGTGTCATGATGGCCATAATGGGTTGTGGAAACTCGTATCCGCCTGCTTCTAACGCCATTGCTTTGTGTCTGGCTTCGTCTATGTGCATTTGCGTTAATACAGCTTTGCTTTTTGCATCTTGCATTGGCAGGGTCGCCATGTGTTTTTGAAGATGAATGCAAACCTGATCTTCTGTTGCTGCAACAAAGCCTAAGCTTAATTTATCACTAATAAGACCAGCTCCAGCTCCTATCATAAATGACGCACCATAAAATAATGGGTTCAAAATGCTCGGCTTGCTGCCTAGGTCATAAAGACGCTGTTCGCACCAGACTAGATGATCTATTTCTTCGTCTGCGGCATGCTCCATTTCTTGGCGAACTGTAGCTAGTTTTGCGGTAGTAGCTTGGCCCGCGTAAAGGGCTTGTGCGCATACCTCTCCAGTATGGTTAATACGCATTAGGCCTGATGAATGCTTACGCTCGCTTTGATCCAATTCTGCTTCTTCTAGTTTATCAGCAGGGGAAGGTCGATTTGCTTTCGCTGCGTGAGGGACAAGCGTTTGTAAAGCGCGGTCAAACTGTAATACGGCTTTATCTAGAAAAGAGATCATCATATTTCCTCTTGTTAACCTGGAGGCCATGTCATCGCGCGGCCACCCAATACATGCATATGAATGTGGTAAACGGTTTGCCCACCCATTTCGTTGCAGTTCATCACGACTCGATAGCCTGCGTCGCTGATGCCTTTCTGTTTTGCTATTTTCGCTGCGGTAATTTGTAGTTTACCAACCACTGGAGCATCTTCATCTGTAAGGTCATTCAACGTACTAATGTGACGCTTCGGGATGACAAGAAAATGGGTTGGTGCTTTAGGCATAATATCTTCAAAAGCAATAACGTCATCGTCTTCAAATAAAATGTTTGCCGGAATGTCACCCTTTACTATCTTGCAAAATAAACAGTCCATATCATCTCCTTTCGTTTGTATTATTCAAGGTTAGTGGTTTTGCTTCAAGGCGTTTTGCGCAAAGGGTTGATCCGAGACAAAGATGTGTTCTTTAGTCTGTCCCCTTTTTGTATAAGGCGCGATATCCTTTGCTCTAGATGGTTTTCTAACTCAGAGCAGGCTAGTAATTCATCAAATCCCAGCTTTTTTGCATAATCTAGCGACATTTTAACATTGTTGCTGATGAGTAAGCACTGATCTTCATGCCGCATTAAAGGAAGTAATCTTTGCTGTGTAATGTGAGGAATGTGCCCGCCGTTATCAAATACTAAAATAACAGAGCCTGATTCTCTTTTTGCAGGCAGCTCTAAATAATCCAATAAACTTTCTAGAGTGGTGAAGTGCTCTATTTTATTGGTATGACTTTGCAAGATCGTTAGTGCTTTTTGTAGATCGCTGTCTTCTTGGCCAAATAATATGATGTCAAAGTGATGTTGTTGGCTGATATCGTTATTTAAAGGGCGTATGTGCGCGCGTATAGGGAGCTGGATGTTAACGCTTCGCATATGAGCATTTTCAGATGTTTGTATCTCACCTTCTAAGTGTTGGGTGAGAAGTGATATGTAATGCATTCCAAGATCAAAACTGGTTGCAGTAGTGCGAACTTGTGTCGGCAGCGGAAAGCAGCTGAGCTCTAGTAAAGTTACACCTTCTCTGTTTATTTCATGGCGGGTAATGTTGATGGTTAATATTTGATCTGTGAAGTGCTTGAATTCTTGCGCTAGGCTTTCTATAAGGTGCTGCAAAATAGATGCATTCTGTAAGATTTCAACTTGATCTGTCTTGTAAGTATTCAGCTCAATCTGCGTGTTATCTTGATCTAAGCGTTGAACGTTATTGTAAGCATTATCTATTAACTGATTAAGTGATAGCGGGTACGGCTGATCTGGTGGCGTATGTTCTTTAATATCACTAATTAGGTCAATTCGCTCAATCAGATTTTTTAGGTTGTTGTTGGCAGTCAGGCTGCTGGTTAAAAACAGCTTGGTATCATTTGATGTAGCAGCTTGTTCAAGGTGAGAGAGTGTACCTCCAAGAATATTGATTTGACGGCGAAGCCTGTTGGAAATGTCGGATAAAAGGTCTGTTATTTCTGTTTGAGCTTGTTTGCTCTTTTTCGAATGCCTTTGTAGTAGTGGCGTTGTTTGCGCAATCATACCAGTGAAATGAATCATTGCTTCGATGATTATAGTGATGGTTAACCCCCACTCAAACAATAACGCGCTTGGAATAACGCCATAGGCTGACATAAGCCAAGCAAAGTGGCCGCAAAGTAATGTTAGTCGAGCAACCAGGTAGTACCCAGAAAACGGTATATTTTTCATAAAGGCGATGACAGCATGCACAGTTAATATAATAAGAGTGCCAACCACTATGAAAGAAAGAGCCGCTATGTTTATTTTCTCTGGTGAAACGGTGAAAATGATGGCAAATAACGCGTTAATAGAACCGACTGCGATTAATAGCTTGTCTAATTTAGGCAGATGTTCTTTGGTATCAAGATAGAGGCGGGAGAAAAATACAATGGCGCATAAACAAGATAATGCGGCTAGATTGTATATTCGTTCTTGAATATTGATCTGGTTTGGAAACAGCTGAGAAATCTGATCGTGAAGTGCGAGATGTAGAACTGCTATGCCAATGAGCAAGATGCAGTAGATTAAATACATAGGGTGTGTTGTTTTGACAAAAAAGAAGGCATTACAAACCAGTAGAGCCAACAATATGCCAATGAGAACCCCGGTGAAAGTTAGGCTTTTTTGAGAGTCTTGGCTTAGTTGAGAAAGGGTTTTAAGCTCGATTTGTGCATTAATTGGTAAGTGAGATGATAGCTTAATGTATAAGGTGAACACGGGGGGCGAGTTGGCTGGAATTGAAAAAATATAGTTTGGTGCTTTGATTTCTTTGTTGTTATAAGGGCGCGCACCACCGAGCTCTGCCTGGATCTGATTTTCGTATAAATTAGGTAGGTAGATGTCTAGATATTGTAGTCTAGGCGAATCTATTTCTAGTAAAATAGGCGTACTGTTGGTAGTTCGTATTGCTACATCGGTGCGAATCCATATATTGCCTTTTACCAATCCCAATTGTAAGTATTCACGGTTAATTGGACGAAATCTCTTTGCATATTCGTCAGACGCAATAGTGCTAAATGGGAGGGCTTGATCTTCATCGATAAAATAAGAGCCGCTTTTGCTAATATTGAACGTACTATTCGTATCATCAATGATGGCAATAGTGTTTGTGCTCCACGCGGTGTTGGAGATGCTAAGTAAAAACAGTAAAATAAATCGATAAAGCAAAACGCTAGCCTAATTATATTGTATAAAGGCTATCATTATTAACTAGATAGGGGATCAAATGCTATATCCAATTTTGGTGGAGTATTATGTTTGGTTTAGCATACTCTTGTTGGGTGTAACTTGGTTTGCTAGGCAAGCAAAACCGACAACCCGAACTAATCTAATGTACGGCTATGGAATGATTGCAGCGCTAGGTTTTGTGCTTGGTTTAGATTGGGTCGCTGGCATTATTTTTGGTTTATTGGTGCTGGAAGTAGGGCGCTTGTTTAAGGCTTGGTTAGACAAAAAAGAGTCTCAGCTGAAAAATAAGTCATAAGTCTGGATCAATTTTAATATGTGAAAAAGGCCTCAATTGAGGCCTTTTTTGTTAATAAATAACGTATTTACACTTTAAGTTGAATGCAGATTACTTTTGCTCACGAGCAATTGCACGATGGCCGATGTCGGTGCGGAAATAAACTTTGTCCCAAGACAATGTCTTAACCACATCGTAAGCAGACGCTTGTGCTTCTGCAACCGTATCGCCAAGAGCAACGGCACAAAGAACACGGCCGCCATTGGTAACCACCTGGCCATCTTTTAATGTTGTGCCAGCTTGAAATACTTTCTGGCCTGCAGGAAGTACTGTGTCCAAACCAGAAATTACATCGCCTTTAGGATAATCGGCAGGGTAGCCGCCAGCAGCAAGAACCACGCCTAAGCTTGCGCGAGGATCCCAATCAGCTTCGATTGTATCTAGCTTGCCATTGATCGCAGCCAAACACATTTGTGCCAAATCAGAACGCAAGCGCATCATGATTGGTTGTGTTTCTGGATCACCAAAACGGCAGTTGTATTCGAGCGTTTTTGGTGTGCCATCTGGTGCGATCATCACGCCAGCGTATAAGAAACCGCGGTAGCGATTACCTTCAGCGTTCATGCCTTTGACCGTTGGCATGATGACTTCGTTCATGATGCGATCATGGATTTCTGGTGTAACAACAGGTGCTGGAGAGTAAGCGCCCATGCCGCCAGTGTTAGGGCCTTTGTCACCATTATCACGTGCTTTGTGGTCTTGGCTTGTCGCCATTGGTAAAACGGTCTCGCCATCAACCATGCAGATGAAGCTAGCTTCTTCGCCAACCAAGAATTCTTCGATAACAACACGACTACCTGCATCACCAAAAGCGTTGCCTTGCAGCATGTCTTCAACAGCTTCAATAGCTTCGGCTTCTGTTTGCGCCAAAATAACGCCTTTGCCTGCTGCTAAGCCGTCGGCTTTAACAACGATTGGAGCACCATGCTGCTTGATGTAAGCAATAGCAGGTTCGATCTCGGTGAAGTTACCGTAAGCCGCAGTTGGGATATTGTGGCGAGCTAAGAAGTCTTTAGTGAAGGCTTTAGAGCCTTCTAGTTGTGCTGCTGCCGCCGTTGGGCCGAAGATAGCCAAGCCTTCTTTTTCAAACGCGTCTACTACACCAATAACCAATGGCGCTTCTGGACCAACAATTGTTAGGTCGATGTTTTCTTTTTTTGCAAAAGCAACAAGATCTGCAATATCAGTGACGCCAATGTTAACGTTTTCGACTTTGTTTTCTGTTGCTGAGCCTGCGTTGCCTGGAGCAACGAAAACTTTTTCGACATGGCTAGATTCTGCGGTTTTCCATGCTAGAGCATGTTCACGTCCGCCGTTACCAATAATAAGAACTTTCATTATCTAATCCTTTGTATTGCGAGCCAGAGACCGAAGTCTCTGGCGACTAACTAAAAAGTTTTGATGTATTAATGGATGCTTCCATTAATTGCAGCTTCTTAATGACGCGTTCTTAATGACGGAAGTGACGCATGCCAGTGAAGACCATTGCCATGCCTGCTTCGTCAGCAGCAGCGATGACTTCTTCGTCACGCATAGAACCGCCAGGTTGGATAACAGCCGTAATACCAGCTTGTGCTGCAGCATCGATACCATCACGGAATGGGAAAAATGCATCAGATGCCATAACAGAGCCAACTACTTCCAAGTTCTCATCAGCTGCTTTAATACCTGCGATTTTAGCGCTGTAAACACGGCTCATCTGGCCTGCACCTACACCAATAGTTTGTTCCGCTTTTGCATAAACAATCGCATTAGATTTAACAAATTTAGCCACTTTCCAAGCAAACAATAGGTCTTTTAGTTCTTCTTCGCTAGGTTGGCGTTTAGAGACGATTTTAAGATCGTCTAAAGTAATCACACCATCGTCACGGTCTTGAATCAATAAGCCGCCGTTAACACGCTTGTAATCTAGTGCTACTGGCTTGTCTTTTGACCATTGTCCGCATTCAAGTACACGAACATTTTGCTTCGCAGCAACGATATCGGCAGCTTCTTTGCTTACGCTTGGTGCAATGATAACTTCAACGAATTGACGATCAACAATCGCTTGAGCTGTTTTAGCATCTAGCTCCTGGTTGAAAGCAATGATGCCACCGAATGCAGACGTTGGGTCTGTTTGGAAAGCAAGATCGTAGGCTTCAAATTGGGACGCTGCTGTTGCTACGCCACAAGGGTTCGCGTGTTTAACGATAACGCATGCTGGTTTATCGAAGCTTTTTACGCACTCAAGAGCCGCATCGGTGTCTGCGATGTTGTTATAAGACAGTGCCTTACCTTGGATTTGTTTAGCAGTGCTGATGGACGCTTCTTTAGGATTTGCTTCAACATAGAAAGCGGCTTTCTGGTGTGGATTCTCACCGTAGCGCATTTCTTCTTTTTTGTGGAATTGTAGGTTGAAGGTACGAGCGAAGTCTTCGCTGCCGCCTTCTACTTTTTTACCTAGGAAGTTAGCAATAGCGCCATCGTAGTGAGAAGTATGTTCGAATGCTTTAACAGCAAGGTTGAAACGCTGTTCGAAAGTCAAACCACCATCTGCTTTAATAGATGCCAAGATGTCTTCGTAGTTAGAAGGGGAAACTACGATAGCAACGTCTTTATGGTTTTTCGCTGCAGAGCGAACCATAGTTGGTCCACCGATGTCGATATTTTCGATCGCCATTGGTAAATCGCAATCAGGACGTTCGATAGTCGCTTCGAATGGGTAAAGGTTTACAACCACCATATCGATTTCTTCGATACCGTGTTCTTTCATGATGGCGCCATCGATGTCACGACGACCAAGAATGCCACCGTGGACTTTTGGGTGTAGAGTTTTTACGCGGCCATCCATCATTTCTGGAAAGCCTGTGTAGTCAGAAACTTCAGTTGCTTTAACGTTGCTGTCCAATAAAAGACGGTAAGTACCACCAGTTGAAAGAATTTCAACACCTTGAGCGGTCAGTTCGCGTGCGAATTCGACAATGCCTGTTTTGTCGGAAACACTGATTAACGCTCGTTTGATTGGAGTTACTGTATTTTGATTTGCCATCATGGTTCTCGCAATTAATTTAACACTAAATAAACAAGGGGAAGGTAAGACGAAAAAAAGGGCGAATTCGCCCTTTTTTCTTTGTGCTTATAGCATACCGTATTGCTTCAGCTTCTTGCGAAGTGTACCTCGGTTTAAACCAAGGATGGTGGATGCTTTTGTTTGGTTATCCTTTGTGTAGCTCATGACAGACTCTAGCAAAGGCGCCTCAACCTCTGCTAAGACTAACTGATATAAGTCTGTTATTGGCTGCCCATCAAGATGAGCGAAATAGTTTTGTAGGGCTTTTTCAACATTGTCACGTAGGGTTTGTGACTGCTCTGAAGAAGCGGCTTGAAACGTATGAGTATGAGTTTGTTCTACCACAGAATGACCTTCTATTTTTAAAGCTAACCATTTATTAATGCACGTTGATCGTCATTGAGAAGGGTGATCTAGGTCTTCTTTTTTGATTTTCAGTACATTAAGTGTAAGGTTCGTTTGCCTATTGGCAAACAAAGAACTCTTCCAATTTATCAAGCTGTTCTTGCGTATTATCAATACGGTTAAACAGACTGCGAAATTGTGTTTTATCCGCTAACGTCTGCAGGTACCAACCAACGTGCTTGCGAGCAATACGCACGCCTAAATAATCACCATAAAATTGGTGTAAGGCGTTCACATGGTTAATAACAAGCTGTCTCACCTCAGATAAAGAAGGAGGCGCTAACAATTCGTTTGTTTCTAAATAGTGGTTTATTTCGCGAAAAATCCACGGTCTTCCTTGGGCGGCTCGACCAATCATGATGCCATCCGCTTGGGTGTAATCTTTCACGAATTTTGCGGATTGCGCGTCTTTAATATCTCCATTAGCAAAAATAGGGATATTTAAATGATGCTTAATCTCTGCAATCGTGTCGTATTCAACTCGTCCTTGGAATTTACATTCCCGTGTTCGTCCGTGAATTGCTAATGCTTGAATGCCAATATCCTCTGCCATTTTCGCAATCGCAAGACCGTTTTTCTGATCAAGACTCCATCCAGTACGGATTTTTAGAGTGACTGGAACAGAAACACTATTTACAACAGACTCCAATATTTCTCGAACAAGTGCTTCATCTTTAAGTAATGCAGAGCCTGCCGCTTTATTGCATACTTTTTTAGCGGGGCAACCCATGTTTATATCAATGATTTGTGCGCCTAGCTCAACATTTTGTTGAGCGGCTTCAGCCATCATTTGAGGGTCACCGCCAGCAATTTGAACGGATCTCGGCGAGACTTCCGCGTCGTGAATTAAACGATGGCGGCTTTTTGTCGAGTTCCACAGGCGAACATCAGAAGTGACCATTTCTGATACTACTAAGCCTGCACCTTGGTCATGGCAAAGGCGGCGAAAAGGCAAATCTGTTACGCCTGCCATAGGGGCAAGAATAACGGGCTTGTCAACGCAATATGGGCCAATAGCAAATGCCATGATGTTCCTGAATACTGGATTGAATGTTAAAGATCGTCGACAGCGTCGAGCGGGCGTGAATAATACCTATGCAATCGTTGTTTTTGAAGTCTTGACAGGCTAAAAACTGACTATTTTTTGTTCTTTTTTTAACCTTAGTACTAAAACAGTGAAAAACTAGTAAGAGCGAGTGTCTGTTGGGAAGGCTCTAAGCTGATGAGTGACCGCACGAGCGCCTGGATCTTGTATCGGGATGACCAAGTGGATCGGGGTATTTGGTGGCATATAGGTGATATCGAGAAAGTCTTTGTGCAGATAATCGTTTGGCGAAAAGAGTCTTGCTGCCACTGGTAGACCGTTTAAGTCAAAAAACTCTAAGGCAATTTTTGGCATTGGCTGAGAGAAATCACTGGTGTTGGTGATAATGGCGTTTACTAAAAGTGTATTCGGTATGGACGGGTGGCTTTGGATGCGAACATGTTGAATGGTGATGGCGCTGATGTCTTCGAATCTTGGTAGTGCACAGCCAGAGTAAGAGCAAATCGTTTTGTAGATGGCTCTAAAATTAGAAGAGCGACTGCCTTCTTCAAAAAAATGCGTAGCCACTTGTGCAGTCAATAAGGCGATTCCTAATAACGAAGCAAAAAACCATAGCCAAGGGTGTCCTTTTTTCTTGCTTGTGAATGATTCGCTCTCGCCCATTAATGGCGCTAAGCTTTGTTGAGCGGATAGTTGCTCAAGGATGGTGTGTTGATTTTTTATGTCGGATGGGCGTGTTTGTTCCGCAGCAGTTTGCGCTAAGGAATGCAGGGCAACCATATAGTCTGGCTCAGGATTGACTGCTACAGAGGCTTCAGTCGCGGCTGGCTTTGTTGGTTTGGCTGCGGGTTTATTTGCTGTAAAGGGTTGCTGTGGTGTCGCCTTAAGTGCGGCTTCTACTTCAGCAAGCTCTAACTCCCATGGCGCTGGCTCATCTTGTCTTTTTGTTTCTGCAGCAGCTTTTTTGGCTTGTTCTTGTTTGTGAACAGACTCTTGGTAAGCATTGTTTGCTTCGAAGGCTTCGTCTTCTTCTTGTATGCTGCTGATTTTTGAACTTGTTGTATCTTCACTCTGTGGTTGCAGGTCCTCGTCATCAAATAGCGTGTGTAGCCAATCTGGATTAACAATTTCTTCTGCAGGAGCGAGCCTATTATCAATAGATGCTTTTATGTTTGCGTGAGCTTCATTGTTTGGAGGGGTGTTGTTTTGAGCTATAGTGTTTTGAGCTATAGTGTTTTGAGCTATGTTGTTTTGATCTGTCGGCTGGCGAGTCAAATCAGCTTGTGCTTGTTTTTTGGGCGCGACCGTTTCTATTGCTGGATCATTGTTTTCTTGTAGTGGCTGTTCTCTGGTATTGGCAGGATTAGTCTTGTTGTTTGCCGCATCGTTGGCATTAAAAATATGGAAACATTGACCGCATCGGACTTTGCCCTTGGCCATGCTTAATACTTCATCGCTTACTCGAAATGCGGTTGAACATTTTGGGCAACGTGTTATTAGGCTATTGGCCATAGGGTGTAATCTTCCTGTCTAAAACTGTGCTGAGTAAAACGGCTATTATGCGTGCTTAGTACCTACAATACGAATCCATTCTTCCTTTTCGGTAATGGAGTCAATTGTAAACCACTCTTTATATGCCTCAATCACTTCCTGGGCCTGGTTGGCAAGGATGCCAGAAAGGGCTAATTGACCTTGATTTTTAACCAGAGCGGAAATAGTTGGGGCTAAGTGGGCAAGTGGGCCTGCAAGAATATTTGCAACTACGATATCGGCTTGTAAGTCAGATTCGTACGGAGGCAGTTTTACTTCTAAACGGCTTGGGTCGATCTTGTTGCGTTCAGCGTTAGCTTCTGTTGCTTGCACAGCTTGTGGGTCGATATCGATACCAACCATGTTGTTTGCACCAAGTAGTAAGCCCGCAATGCCAAGAATACCTGAGCCGCAACCGTAATCTATGATGGTTTTATCTTTGCAATCAATGCTATCTAGCCATTGTAGGCACAATGCGGTAGTGGGGTGCGTGCCTGTGCCAAATGCTAAGCCTGGGTCTAGCATCAGTGTAACTGCATTTGGATCTGGTACTTCGCGCCAGCTAGGGCAAACCCAAAGACGTTCGCCAAATTGGATTGGATGGTAGTTGTCCATCCATTCTCTTTCCCAATCTTTGTCTTCGACTATCTCTATTTTCATATCGATATCGGTTTCACCAAGGGACTCGGCTTTATGTTCAATTACTGGACGAATGTGTTCAATATCGGCGTCTGCTTCAAACAGGCCAGTCACCTTAGTGTTTTTCCACAGAGGTGTAGTGTTTAGGTCTGGTTCGTATACAGGATCGTCATGGACGTCTTCAAAGGTGACAACCATGGCGCCACAGTCAAGAAGAGTATCTTCGAAAGCTGGGACGTGATCGGGCGTGGTATTGATACGTATTTGAAGCCAAGGCATAAAGTGAAGTCCAACAGTAAAACAAACAGGAATAGAATAGCGAAGCTTAGAGCGAGAGGCGAGAGGAAAATGATTGCCCCTAGTGATTTATGTAGTCACTAGGGGCAAAACTGCAGTCTTTATAGACCGAGTTTTTTCTCCAAATAATGGATATTAACGCCACCAGCAATGAAATTAGCATCATTTACTAGGTCTTTTTGTAGCTCTATATTGGTTTTAATACCATCGATGAATGTTTCATCTAGAGCGCCAGAAAGGCGTTTTAGTGCAGCAGTACGATCTGGTGCATGACAAATGATTTTAGCAATCATAGAATCATACGTAGGTGGTACTGTGTAGCCACTGTACAAGTGAGAGTCAACACGAACACCCATACCGCCTGGAGCGTGGAAGTATTCCACTTTACCAGGGCAAGGCATGAAGGTTTTAGCGTCTTCTGCGTTGATTCGAGATTCAACAGCGTGGCCATTTAACTTGATATCTTCTTGTTTAAAAGACAATGGCAAGCCGCTAGCAATACGAAGTTGTTCTTTAACGATATCTACGCCAGTTACCATTTCTGTAACAGGATGTTCTACTTGCACACGAGTGTTCATCTCGATGAAGTAGAAGTTGCCGTCTTCGTATAGGAATTCGAAAGTACCCGCACCACGGTAGTTGATCTTGATACAAGCATCAACACACGCTTTTAAACAAGCTTGGCGAGATTCTTCGTTCAGCATCGGTGCTGGCGCTTCTTCCAGCACTTTTTGATGGCGACGTTGCAAAGAGCAATCACGGTCGTATAGATGAACGGCATTGCCTTGACCATCAGCCAATACTTGAACTTCGACGTGACGCGGGTTTTGTAGGAATTTTTCCATATAAACCGTGCTATCACCGAAGTAAGAACCTGCTTCAGATTGTGTAATGCTGATAGATTTTAGTAGGCTGCCCTCGTTGTGAACAACGCGCATACCACGGCCACCACCGCCTGCCGCTGCTTTAACGATAACCGGAAAGCCGATTTCATTAGCAACACGGATGCATTCTTCAGGATCTGTAGGTACTGGGCCGTTTGAACCTGGAACAGTCGGAACACCAGCTGCTTTCATTGCCTTAATCGCGGAAACTTTGTCACCCATTAGGCGAATCGTTTCGGCCTTAGGACCGATGAAGGTAAAACCAGAACGCTCAACTTGCTCTGCGAAATCCGCATTTTCAGCAAGGAATCCATAGCCTGGGTGGATAGCTGAAGTGTCTGTCAATTCTGCAGCACTGATGATAGCTGGAATATTCAAATAACTTTGAGCTGATGGATTTGGCCCTATGCAGATAGATTCGTCTGCAAGGCGCACATGTAACAAGTCACGGTCAATCTTAGAGTGAACCGCAACGGTTTTGATACCGAGTTCTTTACACGCACGTAAAATACGTAGCGCGATTTCGCCTCGGTTAGCAATCAATACCTTATCGAGCATGATGAAACCTTTGCGTTGGATTAAATGATAGTAATAAGAGGCTGGTCAAATTCAACTGGCTCGCCGTCTTCAACAAGGATAGCGCCAATTGTACCAGATTTATCTGCTTCAATTTGGTTCATCATTTTCATTGCTTCAACGATACAGATAGTATCGCCAGCGTTAACTTTTTGACCTACTTCGATGAAAGGCTTAGCACCTGGTGCAGAAGACTTGTAGTAAGTACCGACCATTGGAGAATTTACAGAGTGACCGGCGAAAGCAGCTGGTGCTTCAGGTGCAGCAGTAGAAGCAACTGGTGCAGCAGCAGGTGCAGCCATCATTGGAGCGGCCATCATAGGTGCTTGAACTGGAGCACCACCACGGCTAATACGAACAGCTTCTTCGCCTTCTTTGATTTCAATCTCATAGACGTTAGATTCTTCTAAAAGTTCGATTAGCTTTTTGATTTTACGAATGTCCATAAATACTCTCTTCTGTCTGTGTTGGTGTTTCAGTGGTTATGTTATCCACTGACTATTATAAAATCTGTGTACTGCTTGTGTTATCCAACAAACAGGGCTTTTATAAAAAAACGAATTGTAAAAGCTTGTAACGCGAAATTATCGATAAAAAGCGGGATATTGTCCAGTTTTGCGTTAAAAAAACCGAAAAATGTTCTTGCTGGTTTATTTTTAGTCAAAAGTAAACTGCCGTGCTTTTTTATAAAAGTTATTAGTCGATAGCGTGATTTAAGCGATCAATTAGCAAGGATTTTGTCGGTTCGCCCATCAAAGTTAATGCTTTACGCTCTTCGCCTTTACTATCTAAAAATACCAGTGATGGCGGCCCAAATAAGTTGAACTTCTGCATTAATGCTTGGTTCTTCGCTGAATTTTCCGTGACATCAACTCGAACTAATTGAACCTTATCGAGCAGTGGTAACACGTCAGATGAAGCAAACATGTCTTCTAATATTTTGCAGCTGATACACCAATCTGCATAAAGATCTAAAATGATAGGGCGAGAGTCTTGATTTGCTATAATTTCATCAAGTTCGTCTAAGTTCGTAATTGTGGCGTCAAATATTACTTTCTCCTCTAGTGTTGTTGAGGGTGATGATAATTTTTTCAAGGGTTGCAGTGGACTGCTGCTACCTGTTGTGCCGCCAATAAACTCAACACTGCCGATAAGGAAAAAGGCTAAGGCCAAAAACCAACGAATAGGGTGCGAGGCAATTTTATAAGCGCGATGAATAAAATAGCCGCTTATTGCTAATGCAAGAATGCTCCACAGATACAAGTGGCTGTTCATTGGTAACCAACGAGTAATCATCCAGACCGCCATAGCGAGTAAACCAAAGCCCATGAGTACCTTAATATCGTGCAACCACTCTCCGCTTTTGGGTAATACTTTAGGCCCAAAAAGGCCGACTAGTAATAGTGGAACCCCCATGCCTAGCGCCATGACAAACAGCATCGTCGCGCCATACCACGCATTACCTTGGCTGCTTATATATAGTAAGGCACCAGCAAGTGGTGCAGAGACGCATGGTGAGACTATTAGCGTAGATAAAACCCCAGCTAGGAAAATACTCGCGGTTGATTTCCAAGTAGAACTTGTTGATTTGGTCGATACTTGAAGGCGCTGTTGCCATGAGCTTGGCAGTCTTATTTCATAGACACCGAACATTGCTAGGGCGAGCAATACAAAGATGATTGCACTGCAAATTAATAAAATAGGGTTTTGTAGCTGGGCCTGTAGATTGAGCTGGGTACCAAAAACACCGACCAATCCACCAATGGCCGCATAGGTCAATGCCATGGCCAGTACATAAACAAAGCTGTAATAAAATGCGCCTAATTTTGAATTGCGAGTGCCAATGACAATCGCACTGACAATAGGCACCATAGGAAGTACGCAAGGCGTTAGTGATAAAAGTAACCCTAAGCTAAATATAGCAATGAGAGTTACCCAAGTATTGTTACTGCTGAGCAACTGACTTACTGATTGCGCTTCGGAAGGTACAAGTATTGTGTTGGAAGGTTGAGGGTTTTCTGCTCTAGGTTGAGATGCGGTTAGATGTTTTTCTGTCGATGCCAGTTTTTCTGTTGAAGATAATAGTGCGGGAACCGTAAATTGAATCGGCATTTTTTGTGGTGCGTAACATAAGCCTTTATCGGCACAGCCTTGATAAGATAGTACGGCATTAACTTGAGTGCCTGCTGTCAGTTTGATGTCGTAATAAATGGGCAGAGTTAATTGCTCGCGATAAACCGTTACTTCACCATAATAAGGATCTTGTTTGATTTCGCCGGCAGGAAAAGGCGAAAAATGCAGTTTATCTGCAGCATCACCAGACAAGGCGAATTGTTCTTGATATAAATAGTAGCCATCATGAATCTGCCATGTTGCTATTAATTTTCCGTCTTTAGGAGCCGAGACGGATAGTTGGAAAGCTTGGTCTACAGTTAAAAACTCTGGTTCTGCAAGTCTTGATGTGGGGCCGAAAGTGAAGGCGTGAGAAACGCTTTGAAATATCAGTAAAAACAGTAGAACGAGTAGGCGCATAAATATCTTCAATCAAATTGAGCGTATTGTGTAAATTGTAAATCCATATTTCATCACGCTAGATAGAAGGTGTAGACTACCAATCCACCTTTAAGTTGCCAATCGCAAGGGGGCAAATTGAGTAAAAACCTAGTTTCTTTTCTAATTGTTGTAGTTTTCCTGACAGGCTGTCAGGAAAATGTGAAGTCAACAGAGAAAAGCCAGCCACTACAAGAAGTGGAAGTCACCCAAGCTGTAGTAGCTAAGGCTTCTGTTAATAAATCAGTCGATATTGAAAAGCCAGCGGCGATAAAAACACAGCAACCTAAAGCTGCCAAAGTCCCAACGGCTTTTGAACGATTGACGCAGCGATTGATAGAACAGGGCGAAATAGCTTTAGCTGCAGAGCGATTTTTAACGCCAGTAGACGACAATGCTAACTTGTACTTTCAGGCTGCGCTAGGACGTGATCCTGGTAATTTCCGTGCAATTCAAGGCATTACTGCCATTGTGGATGTTTATACGCAATGGGCATGGCAAGCGGCTAGAAACGGTGATTATAAGAAGGCTGCAAAATATTTAGATTCTGCACGCTCCGTTAATCCAGAAGATCCTGCCATCATAGAAATGACGTCGCGTGTTAGTGATTTGAAAGCGAAACGAGAGCAGGCTGCTAAGATTTCAAAAACAAAGCCAGAGTCGAAAGAACCGAAAGCTCTAAAAGAGGGACAGTTTTTATTGCCCGAAACACTTTTTAGTTTGAGTGAAGAAGAGATAATCGCAAAGATTCAGCCTATTATAGATGAAGTGGCAACAGCGGATCGTCCCATCGCTATTTACTGGCCAAATGACAAAGAAGCACGTTTGATTTATCAAATCATTAATAGCAGTGTTCCCGAATTTCGTGTTCGTGCGATGACATATCATCGTGCTGATTACATGGTCGAATTACAACAAGATTAAGGTAGGTCAAGAATGTCGTGGTTAGCGAATAAGTTACAAGGTTTAAAGCCAAGTATTAATTTCTCGAGTGTGGGGAAAGTCGCCGTATCTGCTGTGCTCATTGCTGCTGTATTGTTGAGCTTTTTAGGTATGTATTGGAGTAGTGAACCAGATCAATTTGATGTCGTTGCTACAGCAAAAGAAAAGGCTACCGAGCGTGGTTATTTAAACAATAGTAAAAAGCTCGTTGTTGGCTACACAACCGCAAGCACACTGCACACCATCATGGAAACATTACTGGATAAACCAGGCGGTTTTATTAGTAATGACATTCTTCCGCCAGGCGTATTTATGGACAACATGCCAGCATGGGAATTTGGTGTGCTTGTACAGTCGCGTGATTTAGCCAGAGCGTTTCGTAAAGAATTTAGCCGTTCGCAGTCTCAGTCCACAGAAGATGTAAACTTAAAAATAGCCGAGCCACAATTCAACTTCGACAACAAAAGCTGGGCCTTGCCATCTAGTGAAAGCGAATATCGTCGTGGTAATAAAGAGCTAATGGAGTATCTTGATCGTTTGGCTGGCCAATCAAACAACAAAGCCCAATTCTATGCTCGTGCCGATAACCTTTCGGACTGGTTATCAGACGTCAGTACTCGTCTTGGTAGCTTGTCTCAGCGTTTATCTGCAAGTGTAATAGAAGACAAACCACAGTTGGAATCAGACGAAAATACCCGTTACGTGCGTACACCTTGGTCTAAAGTAGATGATGTTTTTTATGAAGCTCGTGGCACAAGCTGGGCACTGATCCACATGTTGCGTGCTGTAGAAGTAGATTTCATCTTCACTTTACAGGACAAAAACGCACTGGTTAGCTTGCGTCAAATTATCCGTGAACTAGAAGCAACCCAAGCCAATGTCTGGTCGCCCTTTATCTTAAACGGCAGTGGTTTTGGTGTCTTGGCAAACCATTCTTTGGTCATGGCATCTTATATTGCACGTGCAAATACCGCGATTATCGACCTACGTCGTTTGCTTGAACAAGGCTAACGCAGCAATGTCACTCAGTCATAGCAGGGAAATCCGTCTAGCAGTATTAGACGATGCCCCTGCGATATTAGACATCTTTCAGCATTGTGACCTTTTTGCCAGCACAGGCCATCGACAAGACAATATAGGCTTGATCGATGTCATGGACTGGCTGGAAAGCGTCACCGATAACCACCCAATGTTGGTTCTAGAAGAACAGGGCAATGTGATTGCTTGGTGCTCAGTCGAACCCTTCTATGGCTTACCCGCTTTTGATACTGCTTGTGAGGTCAGCTTCTATGTATTACCAAACAGGCAGGGGAAAGGCATTGGCACACAGTTATTTCAATACCTAGAAACGAACCGACCAGAACTTGGTTTCACCCATCTCGTTGCCTACATCTATGCCAGCAACCTCGAAAGCCAAGGCTTCTTCAAACGCCAAGGATTTGATCAATGGGGATTGCTGCCGAATATTGCTCAGAATGAACAGATTAAAGAAGACGTGTTTATTCTTGGAAGAGAGTTTTTCTAGTGATCAATATCAGTACGATTGATAGGAACTGAATGAAAATATGATCATTCGAAAAGCGTGTTTAGACGATCTGTCCAGTATTGCAAACCTACATGCCCAAAGTTGGCGTGACAATTACCGTGATGTCTTGTCTGAAGAGTACCTTGAAAAAATTGTATTTACTGATAGGCAAGCAGTATGGACATCTCGACTAAACAACCCTTTAACCAACCAGTTGGTGTTAGTCGCTGAGATAGATGACCATATATGCGGCTTCATTTGTGCGTTTGGCGATAATCATCCAACTTTCGGCACTATCATCGATAACCTACATGTAAAATCGGGTAATAAAGGCAAAGGTACTGGCCGTCAATTACTCGCCGCTGTGGTATCTTGGGCTGCGGCTCATTATAAAAACACAGACTTATATTTAGAAGTTTTAGAGTCTAATGCCAAAGCCATTGGATTCTATGAAGCCCTTGGCGCTAAAAATATCGGCTCTTCTTATTGGCATACACCTTGTGGCAACCAAACAAAAGAATTCATCTACAGCTGGGGGCTGCCAGACACCTTGGCTGAAAAGCTTTTATTATCTAAATAGAGTGATTATCCGTTAAGTGGCGCATCTGTTCAGTGATCCAATCTGTCAATTTATTACTTGGGCTGTCGAGTCGTTTCACTATACCTATTTCAATTAATTGATCCGTTAAAAAGTCACTTTTGGCGATTTTTATTTGCTCAAAAAACCAATGTGCCTTGGCAATATGCTCAGGTACGATGGCCCAACCTTGATTCTGCGTTACCAATTCACAAATCAGATAATAACTGTCTAAATCCCAATGATCTGGGCTTAGGGCATTTTCGCGGTTTTCTCCTGAACGATTGCATAGTACGAATTGACGGTATTGCTGTAGTTGCGCAAGACTCAATATATTTTCTTTAGCAAGAGGGTGCTTTTTACCGACAATCAGGATTTTTTTAAAATATCCCAAAGACTGCAAAGTTAACTTTGGTGGCAAAGCACTGTTGCTAATCATAAAACCAATGTCAGCTTTTTGATTAGCAATGGCTATGGCGATGTCGTCTTGTGACCCATTGGTAATAACTAAATGCGTGTTAGGAAATAAATCGCCAACTTGAGAAAAAATAGAGTGGATGGTTTCCACTGGCAAGGCTTCATCTAGCGCGATGCGCAACGAAATGGGTTCTTTGTTTGCGGCTGATAAAGCACGTGAGTCTAGACGTAAGCACTGATTAAGCACGGCTCGCGCTTCGGGAAGCATTTCTTTACCCAAAGGTGTTAATACGGGGAATTTAGAGCTGCGATCAAATAACTCAAACCCTAAATCCAATTCTAAATTTGCGATGGCGCTACTAATTCGCGATTGTGCTTTTTGTAATTGCCTTGCTGCTGCTGAAAAAGAACCCAACTCTGCGGCGGTAACAAAAGCCAGTAATTGATCCAATGTCCAATTCATTTATTTACCCCTAGAATGATTGTTTTCGAGACAGAAGTTATTGGTAATCTATCCTTTAATCGGATGGTAACTAACTTTCTTGTATCTCAATTATATATATTATGCCTGCATTCTTACTTTCTGGATATTTAAGTTATGCAAGCCGCTACACCTGTTCAACCGTCACAATCCGTGGCAAGCACATTTTGGCGTTTTGCCATTCCTTCCATCGTCGCTATGTTAGTCAGTGGTCTATATCAGATTATTGATGGCTTCTTCGTTGGTCACTTTGTTGGTGCACACGGACTCGCAAGCATCAACATGGCCATTCCATTGCTTGGTTTAATCATGGGTTTTGGCTTGCTTGTGGGTATGGGCGGCGGCAGTGTATTGTCTAAATATCGTGGCGAGAAAAACCTCGCAGCCACTCAAGCAACACTTGTCACGGCGCTTTTTTTGATCATTTTGATTGGCTTATTGGCAACTATCGTGTTTATTGCTTTTGGCAAAAGTTTGCTAAATATTCAAGGCGCGACCGGCGTCACTCTAGAAATGAGCTGGGGTTATGTGCAAATAATGTCGTTTGGCGCGCTTATTTCGATTGGTGCGAGTGCCATGCCGATGTTGGTCCGAAATGACGACAGCCCAAATCTTGCGACGGTATTTATCATCGTTGGCGCCTTGACCAACATCGTCTTGGATTATGTTTTCTTAGGCCATCTTGACATGGGGTTAAAAGGTGCAGCTATTGCCACCCTAATAGCTCAACTGGCGACCTGTGTATTGTGTCTACGTTATTTTACGTCGGCAAAAGCCAAAACCAAGCTGACTATTAAGCAACTTGATAAAACCATCGCCATTCGTATCGTGCAATTGGGTGCGTCAAACTTAGTGATGTTTATCTACTTCAGCTTCGTCATGGCGTTCCATAACATGCAATTTATGGCCTACGGAGACACTACGCAATTAGCCGCTTTCGCGATTGTTGGCTACTTAGCGAGCTGTTACTACTTCTTCGCTGAAGGCTTAGTCAGCGGCTTGCAGCCACCGGTGAGTTATTACCTAGGCGCCAAGCAATACAAGCGCATTATCGAAACCGTAAAACTGGCTTTTTCTGTTACCGTTGGATCCGGCATCGCTTTGGTTATACTGTTTAACATTGTTCCTGAGCTCTTTATTAGCATCTTTACCACAGGTAACGATGCATTACTTGAAGCAAGTAAAAATGGCATTCGCCTGCACTTAATGGCACTGTTTTTAGACGGCTTTTTATTTATGGCGTCCATCTACTTTGTTGCCGTCGGTAAAAGCGGGCAAGCCCTGTTTGTCTCCGTAGGTAACATGTTGATACAGTTTCCATTCCTATTCATCTTGCCAAAATACCTAGGCATTGATGGTGTTTGGTTAGCCGTTCCTCTTTCCAACATCACCTTCGCACTGATTGTACTGCCGATGCTATTGATCAACCTGAAAGGACTAATGAAAATGCATAGACAACAGAACAATACAGATGGGGGCGTGGCTGTTTGCCAGTGACATCCCGATGAAGAACACTTTGCTCAAAGTGTTCTTCAAATTTGGCTTCTTCGTTTCCATTCAAACGCTTTGTATTCCTAAAGTTTTTTCCGCTCTGCTGAGCGGGTAACTTTTTGCTAGCACCCAAAAAGTAACCAAAAATTCGCTTTATCGGGCTTTCGCCCAAACGTATCATTTACTTTGTTTAATGTTGCGTTTAGCAAGACGATTTTTATCGTAAGGCATAGATTGGTTTTTAGGATGTTAGAAAAGGTATTTTTAACTGACCCTGAAACTCCATAAAGTCGCGCAACTTCGTCGCGTCGAACTGACTTCTTTGTAGCTAATCGTGTAAAACCATAACGTAGGGCATCATTAGCGTAGCGTAATGTGCCGGTTGAAAGCGAAGCTTTCATCTTTAAGGTAGGCTGTCCTTCTGGACGACAGAAAACTGGAATAAAGTGAAAAAGGGTTTAATCTTCTTAATAGGCATATGGTATTGCATGGCGAATCACTAGATTACGGAAGCAAGCTTAATAGTTTAAAGGCGATTTCTCTAGTTAATTACGTATCACAGGCATTAAACAAAAATGTAGGTTACCCTTAACTAGGTTATATTGTCAGACAAACTTTACGCAGAAATACCACTGGATACACCAATGAAAACCATCGTAATCTCAGACATTTTTGGCAGAACCGCAGCCCTTGAGCGTTTTACCGCAGAGATAAGCGAAGACGCGTTAATTTTAGATCCATATGATTCAGAGTTTATGAATTTTAAAAACGAAGAGGCTGCTTATGCGTATTTTTCTGAGAATGTCGGTTTGGGTTCCTACGCTGATAAATTAAAGCAAGTTTTGCTGGAACAACAAGGTGAGGTGTTGTTGATTGGCTTCAGTGTTGGTGCTTCAGCTATCTGGAATATTTCAGGTGATGAGTCTATCACGGTAGTCAAAAAAGCGATCTGTTACTACGGCTCGCAGATTAGAAGCTATGTTGTTTGTAATCCACAGTTTCCTATCGAATTAGTGTTTCCTTCCATGGAGCGTCATTTCTCAGTTGATGAATTGATTCATCAACTATCGGGAAAGCAAAACGTGTCCATTCGCCAAGTATCCTATCTTCACGGTTTTATGAACAAATTGTCTTTGAATTACGATTTCCAAGGATATGGTGAAGAGATAATGTATTTGAATAGTACCCAAAGAAGAGATTAACCCCATCCTCCGCCTCCCCCTTGGAAGACAAAAGGGGAAGGGATTTAGTGATTAGTAAACGTTACCTTCAATATTCGACCTCCATAGAAAATGAAAGCTTCGCTTTCATCGGCGCATTACGGTCGTACCTCCCTCATGTCGCCCTACGTCTTTGTTTTCCATCACTGCAGACCGAAGAAGCCAGTTCGACGCAACAGAGTTGCGCGACTTTATGGAGTTTCAGAGTCATTAACGGAAGGACTCTCTCGAACAATAAGCTCAATCTATGCCTTACGATAAAGGTCGTGTTGCTAGACGTGATGTTAAACAATGTGAATGAGACGTTTGGGCGATAGCTCGACAAAAGATTTTTGCATCGTTTGGCAAAAGTTACACGCCCAGCAGGGCGGAATAAAGGTCTGGAATACAAAGCGTTTGAATGGCGTCTAAATTCCGCGTCGGGCTCAAGCCGCGACCTACCCTAGAATATGAAAGCTTCGCTTTCAGCGTCAGATCACGCCTCGTGCCTCGTCTCATCAGACCTACGTTCTTTGGTACCTATTATTGAGTTCACTATGAAGTCAGTTCGACGCGACGAAGTTGCGCGACTTTATGGCGTTTCAGAGTCAGTTAAAAATTTCCTTCCTACCAACATCAAAAACAATCTATGCCTTACTACCCTAGAGCGTCGGTAAAGCTATTCTTCGATGATAAAAATCAGGCATTAAAGATCTTAAAGAGACCTTTTGGTTACTTTTATGGATCTGGATAAAAGTTACACGCCCAGCAGGGCGGAATAAAGGTTGGGAATACAAAGCGTTTGAACGGAGCCAAATATCCCTTTGGCTCCAAATCGAATTGTAATTAAACCCAACTACATTGGCTCAAAAACCGAGCCCAAGCTCGGAACAAACAACTTATTGTACATGCGGCTGGCGTAGTCGTCGGTCATGGAAGCCATGTAGTCGCAGATTATGCGAAGTCCGCTTTCTCCTCGATCTTGGCTTTTTTGCCATTCGTTGGCGATTTCTCTTGGCAGTAATCGGCTCGGATCGGCGGAGTAGGCTTCAAACATTTCCAATAACATTTGCTGGCCTTTGTAGACGAGCATTTGCACTTCTGGGCGTTGGATGATGTGTTGCATTTCGAATTGTTTTAACAAGTTTAATGCTTGACGTTGGCCTTCTGGTAAGCCGACTTGAAAGCGCAATAATGGATGCTCAAACTGTGCTTTTTCGACGACTCGACAAGAGGTGATAAACCAGCTAACTAAGCTGCCGATGGCTTCTTTGCGAAGGTGGCTTTGGCGGCTGAATAATTGGGTACGAATGTCGTTTAGGTTTTCGGCCAAAAAGGGTGATGCCAAAGCTGCGAGTTTTGGTTCTAGGTGTTCTAGCCACATATCTTTGGTGACCATGCCAAGGACGATGGCGTCTTCTAGGTCGTGAACACCATAGGCGATGTCGTCGGCGAGGTCCATGATGCTGGTGTCAAAGCTGGCGTGTTTGGCTTTGGCGTGGCTGTCTGAATCAGTTTGGTTTACTTCTTGTAATAAGCTTTTGTCTGCTTGGCTAAACGGCTCGATGATCCAATTGAGTAAGTCTTGCTCTTCTTGATAGACGCATTTTGGTGGCGCCCAGTTAGAGGCTTTGAATTGGCGGAAGTTGGCTGGTTTTTCTGGGTATTTGCCAACCACACTTGCGTGTAAAACAGGGTATTTTAAAATCCCTAATAAAGTGCGACGTGTGACGTCCATGCCGTAAGTGGGTGAGTAGGAGCCGCGTTTCCCTAGGATTCTTAGTGATTGTGCATTGCCTTCAAAACCACCATAAGTTTGCATCATGTAGTTAAGGGCGACTTCTCCGCCGTGGCCAAACGGCGGGTGGCCGATGTCGTGGCTTAGGCAAACGGTTTCAATTAAAGCATCGTCGGCGAGCCAAGGTTGAAAGTCGGCGTCAGCAGGTGAGCTGAATTTAAGTTGGTGAACAATGCCGTTGCCAATTTGGGCGACTTCTAAAGAGTGTGTTAAGCGCGTGCGGCTGTAGTCGTTTTGTCGAATGGCGAGAATTTGAGTTTTGGATTGCAAGCGACGAAACGCCGCGCTGTGGATGATTCTGGCTCGGTCGCGCTGGTAAGGTGTACGGTAATCGTTGTCGCGGGATTTTTTATGACCAGATTGTCTTTCGTGCCAAGGTAGCATTGTGTCTTGTGCGGTAGTCATGCTCTTAATCCACTTAGGTTAATAGCTTTGAGTCTTTCATGAAAACACGATATAGGTCAATGTTCGTAAAATAGGCATTGGGCATAATGGGATCTACTATAAGGAATCTTTATGCTTAATACACAACATCTTATTACTTTTAAGGCTTTGGTTGAAACGGGGAGTTTTACGAAAACTGCGAAGCAGTTGGGATTAACTCAGCCAGCAGTCAGCCAACACATTCAAAAATTAGAGCGGGACTTAGGTGAGCCGTTGTTGATTCGACATGGTCGAACAACGGACATGACACCAGCAGGAGAAGTTTTGTTGCAACACATAACAGAACTAGAGTTATGTTACCAAGACTTTATCGCATCATGGCAAAGCCATGTAGAAAGTAAATCAAATGATGTGTTTAAAGCAATTAAAAGTGCCTGATGGTATCAGGCACTTTTAATTTTAGACGCTTATAATTTAAGTGCTTCTAAACAAAAAGAGGAGCTTATTGTTGAGCGGTTGGTATTAAGTTGCCAATGTGTAGCCCACATTCTTTGTGTTCTGATTCTTCCCACCACCAACGACCTTCTCGTTCGTGCTGATTCGGTAAAATAGGGCGAGTACAAGGTTCGCAGCCGATGCTGGTAAAACCTTTCAAATGCAATTCATTGTAGGGAACATCAAACATCTTGATGTAGTTCCAAACGTCTTCTGAAGACCAGTTCGCCAATGGATTGAATTTAAATAGATCTTTTTCATCAGTACTAAATGCGCTGTCTTTTTCAGCAAAGCCTAAAACGTTACGTGTGCCTGGGCTTTGGTCTTTGCGCTGTCCGGTTATCCACGCATCTACTGTGGCAAGCTTGCGTTTAAGCGGTTGGACCTTGCGAATGCCGCAGCATTCTTTGTGACCATCTTCAAAAAAGCTAAACAAGCCTTTTTCGCGAGTGAAGTTTTCGAGTGCTTCACGGTCAGGGGAAAGAATATCGATATTGATCTTGTAGTGTTTACGAACTTGTTCGATGAAACGATACGTTTCTGCATGCAAGCGACCAGTATCAAGAGAAAATACGTGTATGTCTTTTTTTGCTTTGACTGCCATGTCAATTAGAACAACATCTTCTGCACCACTAAAAGAGATGGCAATGTTGTCGAATTCTTTCATCGCGTTATGGATGATTTTTTGAGCTTCGTCTTCTTTGTTGTTAGCAATAAAAGACGCTAAATCAAATGCTGGCATAGGAAGGTTTACCATGTTCTAAGTTACGTTAGCTGTACCTTATCAATTTGTGCTAATTAAATAAAAGACGAAAGAACACTATCCTTATAATGCTTAGCCAAGGCGCTAAATAAAGACATTAAAAAATGATTAGCGTATGTGCCTTGCTAGAGTCTGGTAAAGCCCATAAAGAATACCTGCGGTAACGCCCCAAATGCGAATATCTTCGTAATCAATTTCAAAATAACCACGAGACGTTGTATCGAGCACTTTCTTTTTAAAACGGTAATTTTGTGGTGTGAGCAAGTAGCGCAAAGGCACCCAATGGACGGATTTTACTTCTTCTTCACACAGGCTTAATTCGCTTCTACGCGTCATTTCGGCGACGATGGGTTTTATGCAATAGCCCGAAATGGTGCAATACTCGCCAAGCTCTCCCAATAGATCGAAACAATCCGGTGAGAGGCCGACTTCTTCTAATGTTTCACGCAGTGCTGTGTATTGGATGCTGGCATCGTCTGGGTCATGTTTGCCACCGGGGAAGGCTATTTGTCCCGGATGATTGCGCATGTGAAGCGCGCGTTGGGTTAGAAGTACATACAACTCGCCATTTTCTGGCTCTTTCCAAATAGGGATGAGTACGGCAGCAGATCTGTAGTTCAAATCATAACCACTAGGAAACATTTTCTCGTCTGGGTTATGGATTTGTTGCGCATAAGGTTCTCTGTCTAATGCAGCGCGAATATCATCCAAGCTTAGGTCAATGGGAGGAGCATTTAAAAACTGCTCTATGTCAGACATGATACGGCCTATTTCAAAAAGTCTTGTTCTAGAGTATGGGTTAACTTGCCCACTTTGGTAAAGGTTTCTTGGTATTCTTCTTGGCATTTCGAATCCGCGACCAGTCCACCGCCTGCCCAACAGTGCAAGTTGCCATGATCTGCGACCAATGTGCGAATGGTGATGCTAGAGTCCATTTGACCATTGGCGCTGAAGTAAGCAATAGATCCACAATAGGCTGAACGTTCATGAGGTTCGAGCTCATCGATAATTTCCATAGAGCGAATCTTAGGTGCGCCAGTAATGGAGCCGCCAGGGAAGCTTTGATGGAAAACTCGAATCGCTTGATCCGCCTGATCAATCCTACCTTCTACCGTGGAAACCAAATGATGTACATTGGCATAACTTTCTAAAGCAAACAGCTTTGGCACCTTGATACTGCCGGTTAAACAGGTTCGGCCTAAGTCGTTGCGCAGCAAATCGACAATCATCAGGTTTTCGGCACGATCTTTTTCTGATGCAAGTAACCAATCTGCGTTGGCCTTGTCTTCTTCAGGTGTTTTGCCGCGTGCTACAGTGCCTTTGATTGGTTTGGATTCTACTCGGCCTTGATCACATAAGAGGAAGCGTTCAGGCGAATGACTTAGTAAACTTTGCTCTGGTGAAAATTCCATATAAGCCGAAAACGGCGTAGGGCAAACGTCTCTTAATGTGTGATACGCCGTGAAAGTGTCACCTTGGTAGCAAGTTGAAAAACGCTGCGCCAAATTTACCTGATAACAATCACCGGACTGAATGTAATCTTGCACAGTAGAAAACTTTTGCGCGTACTCGGTTTCTGTCATGTTTGAAGTAAAAGGCGCTTGCAAATGAAAAGGTCGTGCTTCGTTTAAATCATGCTTTACCAATACATCATCACAAGCACTGGTGAAGCGATTTATAAGATCAGCAACGTCTTCTGAAGGACACCAAGGTGAGGTAATTAATTGGGTGGTTTTTTTCTTGTGACAGGTAATTACTGCCCAACCATAAAGACCAATACTCAAGGTTTCCAACCGAATGTCATGCTCTACTGTATCTGGCAATTGCTCAACAAAATGCCCACTTTCATAACCGTAATAGCCAAGTAAGCCACCAACAAATGGCAAATCTTTCGGCGCTGATTTCGCCCAAGCTTCTTGGCAAATTAAGCTCATTAATTCGTTCAGCAAGGTCATTGGGTTGTCAGTATTGCTTAGCGCGTAAAGCGGTTTGACGTACCAAGTGATAGGCTGACTGTTTTGAACTGGATGAATGCGAGCAAGTGGGTTGGCGACTAAAATATCGTAATTTGTATCAGGAAAGTGTTCATGGTTACTGTCGAGTAAAGCGGGATAAGGTAAGTCTCGCACAGCAGAAAAGAAAGACAGTAACGACGCCTGATAAGGGAGATTTACGTGTTTGATTTCTGACATTTATTTTAATACCTAGTAATATTAGATCTGCGTTTACCATGGCTTTGTTAAAAATAGCCGAGCTTTGGTTTCGCTCGACTTGTAATTGTATTGACTGATTGCAATTACAATATGGCGCAAGGTCTCAATGTATTCGTTTTGCTGATCGCAGCATTGTATTCTTTTAATAAGGGTCCTCACAGGTTAATTACAAGTGTCTGACATTTTTTTTCTTTCTTTACCCAATGCGCGTATTGCGTACCGTCTTTACGAGAACCCAGAAGCGCAAAGCGACCGAGTTTGTCTGTTGCTACATGGTGCAGGCGTCGCTGGGGAAATTACTTATTCTCCGATGCTGCCGTATTTTACCCAGTGGCGTTGGATGCTGGTGCCCGATCTAAAAGGCATGGGTGATTCTTTTCATCATCATGGTGAAGAGGATGCTGTGTCGGTTACCGAATTGACTGACGAAGTAGAAGCTTTATTGGCGCATGTGAAATGGGATGATTTTGATCTAGTTGCTTATTCCCTAGGCGGTCTTGTGGCGCTGAACCTAAATTATCAGCGTAGCTTGCAAGGCAAAAGGAAAGTCAAAATGGCTTTGTTAGAACCTGCGTCTTTGGATCGTGAAGATTTATCTACATTGATGGATGTGCGCCAAAAGTATCGTCATGCATCGAAACTGATTCGTGATACGGGAGATGTGGAACTTGGCGTAGCAAGTTTTATGGATGGCGTGTCACCGAATAGACGTAAGCATCCTGTAGCAGAAGCCACCACGCAATCGCGCCTTGCTCACCGACCTTTTGGTTTTGCTTATGCATTGGATGCAGTAACGGACCATGTGGCGTTGATGGCGAATGAGCCGCATATTCGCCAAGCGATGATCGATGCGTCAGAACAAGTGTTCTTGTTCTCGGGTGAATTAAGCCATGAGGCCTTGCGCCAACACTATGATTTGTTGAGCGAGCAGAACGCTGCTTGGCAACATAAAACGCTGAGCGCGTGTGATCATTCATTACCCTTTCAAAAACCTAGACAAATCGCCAATCATATTAATAATTGGTTTGCAGCTAACTAAGATCAAAATAAGCGTTAAGATAAAATAAGCGTTGCTAAAAAGGGCAGGAAGCCCGTTAATTTTATGATTTTCTAGAAAGAAAATGTAAAAAAAACATGAAAACAAGGAGGTTTTTAATGGGCCGTCAATACGGTTTTTCTCTGCTGGAACTACTCTGTGTTCTAGCTATTTTGAGCATATTAGCTCACGCAGGCTCAGCGCATTTTCTTAGCGTTAGCCAAAACACCAAAGACAAAAACACCCTAAAAAATGAAATGAAGCGCTTAGCGGATGCACTCACGCAGGCTCGTCAATTGGCGGTAATTAGCGGTCAAACCAGCTTTTTGTGTGGTGGCTCGAATTGCGACGGTGTTTGGTCTTCAGGATTTACACTTTATCAAATTGAGCCTAATAGCGGAGCTGAAAAACGCTATCGGCAGGTTATCTTCGAGCCATTATTGGCGGTGTCATGGAGTGGCTTTCCCGTGAAGAAACAGCAGATAGAGTTTCGATCTAACGGTTTGTCTGGTTATCAAAATGGCACCTTTGAGTTTTGTTTGGGAGCTTGGCAAGCGGAGTTAATACTCAATCAAAGCGGGCGTTTTTATCTCACCGAAGTACGAGGCTTTTATTCGCAAGACTCTTATTCGCAAGGAATGGGCGGAGGGCAATGCGGATGAATAAACAGCGATTAATGCAGCGATTGTCTAAGCCAAGGCAAAAGGGTTGGATCATGCTCGAAGTGATTCTTTGTTTGGCGTTATTTGCTGTGGTGTTACTAGTTTTACAGCGTCAGAGCTCAGCACAATGGCAATCTGTTCAGCAAACAGAAGAACACCGAAAACTGCACGAAAATCAACAAAAACAAGCCGCAATGGCACAGCTGACGGGATCTTTGATTTGGCTAGATGCTCAGAGCTCGCCCAACGAAGGATATCCTGATTGTCAAAAATGTACTGGCAATGAGCTTAAAAATTGGTTCCATGCCTCACAGCATTTTCTGTTTGAGTCAACGACACTCACATTGAGTGAAGAGGATACTCGATGAATCAGCGACGTTATATGAAAGGCAGCTTATTGATCGAGTTGCTGGTGGTGTGTGGTTTGATCGCCTTGTTTTTACCCTTTTTAGTGATTGCGATTGCTCGCATGCAGGAGCGTCATCTTTTGGCTCAAACTTATCAAGATCAGCACACCATAAAAGCGGCTATTGATGCGCACCTGAAGGCGCAGTGGTCACGCCTTTTGCCTGCCAGTTGTACGATAGACGAGTCGTTATATTTGACGATTGAATCGGGCATGTCGCCACCGATTCGTTTGGCGACGCGACGAATCGACAAAAACTCAGACTGGCTACAGGGCGCTGATTACGGCTTGTGTCGCAGTTCAGTAACAGTTCGAAATAATCCCATGGAAACGACCATGGCCTGCCATTGGAAAGCGGGCGATAGAACGACTTTTTCATCTTGCGAGTCAAATTATTCTGGGCATGTTTTAAGCGACTCTGCGAGTAAAAGCCAGATTAAACTTGAGGATGATGCAGCTATTGGTCAGTCAGGCGTTATTCAAAGTGAAGATGGTTTTTATTGGTATATCGCAGAAGGCAAAGATGTCTGGAGTGCTTTATGGCGCACACCAGAAGAAAGCGGTAAGTCGTTAGAGCTATGGAATGGCTTAGAGCGCTTTGCTGTTTTTCCTTTATTGGATAATAGTCGAAATGGTTTGGTAGACACATTGGACACAGAATATGGACGCTTCCCCTTAAAAAATCTACGTGGTTTATGGGTGGAGTATCAGTATCGATTAAGTGATTGCAAAGCCAACCGTGATGCAGAATTTTATCAAGAATACCATTCTATGAGAGGCGAAAAATGGCATTATCATTCGCCTTGTCAGGGCGTGGGTAATCAAATAATCGTGCTGTAATCTGTGTGTTTTTTCATTCACATGGATGAGATGAAAATCTTAAGGAATAGATAAAATGAATGTGTCATTGTTTCATGCACAACAAGGTTGGGTGTCTTTGCCCATTGTTGCGTTGCTACTGGCTATGTCTAGCTTGTCGATGCATTTTCAAGAAAGGCTCATGGCCGCTTATCAATGGCGTGGGCAAGTGAATGAAGTGGAAGCCGATCAGCAAATTTGGGCAGACTTTCGGCAAGCCTTAGTTGTTTCTCCTAGTTTCACATCTGCAAAGGCGAGCGAATGTATTGGCTTTTGTGCTTTAGGCGAGCGTTCACAGGAAAAAACTTGGCAAAAAGATAACCAGCTTGTGCATTATCGCTGGGAAAGTTACGAGTCGCTGCCGGATGAATCTGATAATGCTAAGATTTCCTACCGACTCTGCGCCACACAAAACCAGCAACAGTATCTATGCTGGTGGTGGCGAGAAGATAGATTGCTTGCAAACGGTTGGGTTAGTGCTTCTGGTTGAAGGCTTTTAAATGTTCCGCGCTGCAAAATGGACGCGCTTCTTGGTCATGAATAGCATGAGAACGTGGCGTGAAAGTTTTGCATTCTTCACAGCGAACCATACTTTCTTGTGATTCGTCCTTTTTAGACGAATCCTGTTTTTTTGCTTCCGCAGGCGATTGACTGCGTTTAAAAGCGACAAATTGGCGGTACAACCACCAACCAATAAAGAAAATAGCAACAAAAACGATCAAACGTACGATCATACACTTTACCTAGCTTGGGTTATTCCAGACAATAACGGGCATATTCTAACAGAGTTCACGAGATAGCAACTGTATGACATTACGAATTGCAATGGCCCAGCTGGATATGCTGGTCGGCGACATTACAAAAAACACCCAATCCGTTATTGATGCGGCGAACAAAGCCCGTGATGAAGAACGCGCGGATGTGGTGGTTTTTCCAGAATTAACCTTAACTGGCTATCCTCCAGAAGATTTATTATTACGTTCTAGCTTGGATACACGTATTGAATCTTCTTTGGCGAAATTATTAGCCGAGATTCACGATATATACGTAGTTGTTGGTTATCCACGTCGTATTGATGGTGAACTATTTAATTGCGCTGGCGTGATTTACCAAGGTAAATTGCTGGTGGAATACGCCAAACAAAAACTGCCTAATTTCCTAGTGTTTGATGATAAACGTTACTTCAGCGAAGGTCGTGAAGCGGGTCTTGTTGATATCAAAGGTGTAAAGGTTGGCTTAAGCATCTGCGAAGATATTTGGCATCCAGGACCTATCGCACAAGCCAAAGCGGCTGGCGCGGAATTGATCCTTAATTTGAATGCTTCGCCTTATCACATTGAAAAAATGGGCGAGCGTGAAGAACTACTCCATCAGCGTGCGACTGAAGTCACTTTGCCGATTGTCTATGTGAACTATATGGGTGCGCAGGACGAATTAGTCTACGAAGGCGGCTCTTTTGTGGTCAATGCCAAAGGCGAGAAAATCATGCAAGCGCCTTGGTTTGAAGCAGGTCTGTACAGTATTGATATGATCGTCGACGAAAGCCAGCCAAACAAGGTTGAACCTGTTGCTGGTGTTATTGCTCCAGCGCTAGGTGTGGAAGCCAGCGTTTATCAAGCCATGGTGCTTGGCTTACGCGACTACATCACCAAAAACCGTTTCAAAGGCATTGTATTGGGTTTGAGTGGCGGTATCGACTCCGCCTTGTCTCTTGCTGTAGCAGTAGATGCCATCGGCTCAGACCGCGTTCAAGCCATCATGATGCCTTACACTTACACCTCGTCAATCAGCTTGCATGATGCTGAAGAAGAGGCCAACTTGCTTGGTGTGAAATACAGCGTCTTACCAATTGAATCCATGGTGTCAGCCTTTACCGACGTGCTTGCGCCAGAATTCGAAGGCTACGCCAAAGACACCACAGAAGAAAATCTGCAAGCTCGTACTCGAGGCGTCACCCTAATGGCCATTTCCAACAAGAAAGGCTACATGGTCCTTACTACAGGCAACAAGAGCGAAATGGCCGTAGGCTACGCTACATTGTATGGCGACATGGTTGGCGGTTATTCCGTACTAAAAGACGTCTTCAAAACCTTGGTTTTCAAACTGTGCCGCTACCGCAACACCTTGGGCTATGTGATCCCTGAACGCGTCATCACGCGTCCACCTTCCGCCGAACTGGCACCAGACCAAAAAGACGAAGATTCTTTACCAAGCTACGACATCCTCGATGAAATCTTACGTATGTACATCGAAGAAGATCAAAGTGCCGAAGCCATTCTCGCGACCAAGAAATTTGACCGTGAAACCGTGTATCGCGTGCTTCGCCTTGTCGACGTCAACGAATACAAACGTCGCCAATCTCCAACCGGCGTTCGTATCACCGCACGTGGGTTTGGACGAGACCGTCGTTATCCGATTACTAATGGTTGGCACATCGGGGAGTAGGGCTTTTAAAAAAGCGTTCAAAACTTGTTCTTTTCCGCTCTGCATAGCGGGGCTCAGTTCCTTCCCCTTTCTTCCAGGGGAAGGTTAGGATGGGGTCATTTCTTTGGTTTTTTAAAGGATATTTGCCACTTCTTAATAGCTTTTAGCCGCAGGTTTATTCCGCTCTGCTGAGCGGGTAACTTTTTGCTAGCGCCCAAAAAGTAACCAAAAATTCGCTTTAAGATCTTTAATGCCTGATTTCTTACATCGAAGAATTGCTTCTCCGACGCTCGTTATATCGTAAGGCATAGATTGTTTATTTGGCTGGAGATAGATCATTCAAACAATGACTCTGAAACTCCATAGGGTCGCGCAATCGGGATTGCGTCGAACTGACTTTTTCGTAGCTATTCGTATAAAACCAAAGCGTAGGGCATCATGAGCGCAGCGTAATGTGCCGTTGAAAGCGAAGCTTTCATTTTCTAAGGTAGGTCGTCCTTCAGGGCGACGCGGAATTTAGATTCCATTCAAACGCTTTGTATTCCCAACCTTTATTCCGCTCTGCTGAGCGGGTAACTTTTGTCTAGCGACACAAAAGTAACCAAAAGGTCGCTTTATCGGGCTATCGCCCAAACGTCTCATTTATTTTGTTTAATATTGGTTCAGCAAGACGACTTTTATCGTAAGGCATAGATTGTTTATTTGGTGGGAGATAGATCTTCAAAC
>TARA_R110002033_G_scaffold171217_1_pt1 | contig 113125 bp, 99 predicted proteins | sample TARA_R110002033 | Tara Oceans TARA_R110002033 (sample SAMEA4397051) | marine metagenome | biome: Polar Biome; feature: [SRF] surface water layer (ENVO:00010504); material: water (ENVO:00002006), including particulate matter (ENVO:01000060) such as... | depth 5 m | reverse complement strand
CTGCTCCGCTCTGATCAATGCACGCTGATACTCAACGCCCCCTAGACAAAATCAATGAAAATATTTTTTACACCCTTGGAAGCTCTCAAAAACGGATCGACGCAATCGAAAAGAAATATGAAAAATCCAAAAAGCTTTCCGGAGTCACACCTAAAAAAATAAACATCGACGTTAAACAACACATATCAAAAAAAAGCGGCGTCAATGCCGTCAAAGATACGCTTGAAACCATTGCAGAACACAAAGGTTGGTGCCTTAAACATTCCATTCAGGATGCAAGTGGACAAGACACAAGAGGACACATTTTTTATAACAAAGAAAAAATTCAGCCATCACGCATTCAGCCGAACGAAAACACAGAATGGGTATGCTATCACTCAGTTTGGTCCGAAAAAATCAACAAAAACGATAGACACGTCAAGATAAAAGACTGGATCAATAAAAACCTTACACCTTGGCAGTATTATCATTGCTCAATCATCGGAACAGCGTCTGGTAAACCGGTAACAGGTTACTCCGTCATATATCCCAAAAAATAAATAAAACAGAACCCGGTTCGCGCATTTTTTTTTAAAACGTGCGAACCGGCGGCTTCCCTGGCACATAAATCAAGGCGGGACTTTCAAATCAGCTTAAAAATAAAACCCGGCCTATTGCCAGCGCTGCTGCCAGGCTGACAACATCAGAATGGACCATAGACGATGGGCATTGTTCGCGGCCCCTGCCTGATGATCTTTCATCGCCCGGTCTATCATCGTGCGGTCGAGGCCAAGCTCATCATACAGGGCGGGGCGGGCCAGCAAATCATTGGCCCAGTCGCGCAAAGGACCGCGCAGCCAGCTTGCCAATGGCACGCCAAACCCGGTTTTGGGCCGATTGATCAGATCATCGGGCACGTATTTATGCAATATCCGGCGCAAGGCAACCTTGCCCACCCCGTCACTGATCTTTAAATGTGCAGGCAAGCGCCAGCCAAATTCAATCACGCGATGGTCAATCAAGGGCACGCGCACCTCAAGCGATGCCGCCATCGATGCCCGGTCAACCTTGGTCAGCACATCATCAACCATATACATCATCGTATCCATGACCTGCATGGACGAGATATAATCAAGGCTGCGATTGCGCGAAAATTTTTCGCCCGGCACATGGAAGATGGCGGGTTTTTCATCGCCGCGGCCATTGGGCCGCACAATGAGCGGGTCCCACAATTCCAGCAAGGCGAGATAACGGTCAATATCATTGCCAATCGCCAAAAGCGGCGCAACCTTGTGAATTTTATCGCCAATCGTGCCGGTTTTACCACCAACCGGCAGAACCGAACACACCCGGTCCCACTGGCGGGGGGATAACAGGGTTAACGCCCCTGCAATCTGTTTTGCCCCAAACGGAATCGATTTCGCCGTTTTTGCCAGGTTTTTGGCCCACAAATAGCGATTATACCCGCCAAATGTTTCGTCCCCGCCATCGCCCGACAAGGCCACGGTGACTTCCTTGCGCGTCAATGTCGACATCAGGGCCGTGGGAATGCCCGAACTGTCAAAAAACGGTTCATCATACATATCGGCCAGTTTGGGCACGATATTAAGCGCATCCTCGGCTGTGACATAAAGCTCGGTATGATCGGTGCGCAAATGTTTTGCCACCGCACCGGCAAAGGCGGCTTCGTTAAAGGCTTCGTCTTCAAAACCGATGGAATAGGTTTTTACCGGACGATCCGACACCGACTGCATCAGGGCAACGATGGTCGATGAATCAATCCCGCCCGATAAAAACGCCCCCAAGGGCACATCGGCAACCATCCGGCGCTTTACCGCATCGCGCAGTAAATCTTCCAGCGCCTCAATCGCACTGTCATCATCGCCTGCCCAGCGGTTGTTGCGGCCATTTAAAACAACATCTTCCATCGACCAATAGACGGAATCGCGCATTTGCCCGTCGGCATCAATTTCAATCATATGGCCGGGGCGCAATTGCCGGGTTTTACGATAAATCGACTGGCCCGACGGCACATATCCAAAGCGCAAATAAGTGTCAAGCGCACCACTATCGACGTCGCGCGGGCACACCCCGCCTGCCACCAGTGCCTTTAATTCCGATGCAAAGCCGAATTTGCCGTCATGGTGGGTCCAATAAAGCGGCTTGATGCCCAAACGGTCGCGGATCATGACCATTTTGTGGGCCTGGCGGTCCCACAACACAATGGCAAACATGCCAATCAGCAATTTCAGGGTTTCGCCAACGCCCCAATGGGCAAAGGCCTCCAATATCACTTCGCTGTCAGAATGGCCGCGCCAGGCAATGTTGTGGCGGGCCAGTTTGGCGCGCAGATCCTCGGCATTATAAATTTCACCGTTATAGACCATCACATAACGGCCATTGGCGGAATGCATCGGCTGTTTGCCCGCATCGCTCAGGTCAATAATTGCCAAACGCCGCTGCCCCAGGGCAATTGCGGCGGCATCATCCACCCACACATCGCCGCCATCCGGTCCGCGATGAAACAGGGCATTGTTCATGGCGCTAACTGTCGCGCCGATGCTGCCTTGTCCTGTCTGCTTTGGTATCCACAGGCCGGTAATGCCGCACATAGGAATCCCCTGATGCCCTAGAGTCCTGACCCTGATAAATTTAACCGCGATCATTGCCGCTTTTGGGTCTGCTCCGGTAATAGCGAACACCAGCGCGCGCGACAATGGAAATCAGTAACTTTTCTTTCATGCCGGGTTAAGGCATAAGCAAGGAATGTTGAAACTTGACCGAATTTTCATTCGCATATTGCAGATCTTGCAAACCAATGGCCGGATATCGAACCTCGATTTATCCGAAGCGGTTAACCTGTCGCCATCGCCCTGCCTGGAACGGGTGCGTAAACTTGAAGAAAACGGCATGATTTCGCAATATATCGCCGATATCGACCTTGATAAAATCGGGGCTAATTTGCATGTGATGGCCGAAGTCACCCTGGGCAGCCATCTGGTCGAAGATTTCAAACAGTTTGAAGCCGCCATTGCCGAGGTCGACGAAGTTATTTCGTGCTATAAAATCGCCGGACCATTTGATTACAGCCTTGATATGATCTGCCGCGATATTCCGCATTTTAACAGCGTCAAGGAAAAGCTGATCAAAGACAGCATCGGCATCGAAACCTTTCGCGGCCATATTGTCATGGAACGCACCAAAAGTTTCGCAGGCTACCCGCTAGACAGCCTGACCGCCCCCACCCCGCTGCGCGGCGCTTTTTCAGATTAATACAGGCCCAAACAAACAGCCCGAAAGCTGTTCGTTCAGGCCCGATATTATGGCACGATCACAAATCCACCTTCATGCTCAACACCGCGTTAAACGGCTCGCCAATCTGGTTCGAAAGGGTGTTCGACCCGATCGAGGATGTGTAATAAACCTTATCGAAAATGTTCTTAAGGTTAAGCTGAAACGTAACCGGGCGCACCGCATCGACAGTATAGGCGGCAAACAGATCGGCTGTGGCATATCCTGGCAAATCATAGCTGTTATTATTATCTCCCGGGCGTTTACCAACCGCACGAATACCCCCACCCGCGCGGAACTTGCTGGCACCGGGAACGGCATTTTCAAAATCATAAGCCAAAAACAGTGACCCGGTATGGCGCGCCACATTTGGCAACCGTTTGCCCTGATAATCCGGGTCTTCCATAATGCGGGTATCGGTAAAGCCATAACTGGCGATCAGATCAAGATGGTCGCTCAGCGCCCCGGCCAGATCAACCTCTAACCCGCGTGCGCGCACCAGTCCCGCCGCCTTGACCACGGTTTCGCCGCCAATCACCTCGGAATAGGCAACATTTTGTTTTTCGCTGGTATAAACGGCGATATTTGATGTTAACCCGTCGGCAATTTGCAATTTGGTGCCAATTTCGTAAGACACCCCTTCTTCGGGCGCAATGTCGCCAACATAACTGCCAATCGAAGATTGCGGGCGGAAGGTTTTGGCCACATTGCCATAAAAAGAAACATCCGGCGTCAGCTTATAAACGATCCCGCCATTGGGAATAACCTCGTGGCCGTAACGTTCGGTATTGGTTTTAAACGGGCGTCCCTTGCCCGCCAGAATATCGTAATACTGGAACCGTAACCCGCCGACCAAAATCCACTGATCGCTCAAATGCAGCGAATCCTGCCCGTAAAATGAAACGGTCGACAGCTTTTCGGTCTGATCGCTATTGGGGGCCGATACCGTGCTACAGGCAGGCAAGGTGCCGTATACCGGATTATAAATGTTAAACCCGCCGGTATTGCCACAGCGGATCATATCGGTGCGCAAGGTATCGCTGTTATCATAGGATGCACCAAACAAAACATCGTTCCGATACCCGCCAATGTCGGCCTTACCCGTCACATCGAGCCGGGCAGAATGCTGAATGATGGTGGAGCCTTGGGTGGCATCGGCGCGCCGCACCAGATTGCCCGTTGCCGGGTCATAGGACCGCAAACGCGCCTGATTGTCGGAATATGTGTTGCGGCTATAGCCATAATCAAAACCAATGTTCCAGCCATCACCAAGGTCATGGTCAACATCAAGCTGGACGGTATCGGTTTTCCCTTTGGTAATATTATAAGGTTCATCGAAACGAATTTCAGGATCAACCGCCACGGCATGGCCGGTCGTAGGGTCAAACACTGTACCCCGGTCAAAAGGCACGCTGTATGTTTCATGAAAATACGACACAGTCACATCGGTATCGTCGCCCTGCCAGCGCAGCGACGGGGCGATCTGGTCGTGTTTTATGTCGCCAAAGTTCCGCCAGTAATCGGTTTTTTCATGCTCGCCCAGCAAACGAAACGACAGGGGCGATCCCTCGGCGACCGGTCCGGTCACGTCAAAGCCGGTGGTACCGCCGCCAAAGCTGGAAAGGCTGCCATAAACATTGCCCCCAAAGGTATCTTGCGGTTTTTTGGTGACCAGGTTGATCATACCACCTGGATCAAGAATGCCATAAAGCGACGATGCCGGCCCCTTTAGAACTTCGACCCGGTCTGTGGTGATATTAAAGCTGCGCGGCAATGCCGATTTCAAACCGTTTGTCAAAATAGAGCCATCACGGTTGCTGCCAAAGCCACGGCGAATGATGGCATCCTGCGTGCCGCCCAGCGTATTGGTTTGTGAAATACCGCTGACATTGGCCAGGGCTTCATCTAACGATCTGGCGCGCTGGTCTTCAATCACCTGCGAACTGACAACATTTACCGCCTGTGGCACGTCAATCAGCGGCGTTTCCATTCGGGTTGCCGTAGTTGTGGCAACAGGCTGATAGCCATTGACCGCGCGGGCGGTGTCTGTCATCTCGCGGTCGGCGGTAACGGTTACCGGGGCCAGTGTTACGCCATCATCCGACTCAACCGCAGCATCCTGTGCCGTTTGCGCGGTTTGCTGCTTTGGCATGGCATCATCTGCCTGCGCTGCCCGTCCGACAGTTAAGCCCCCAATCGATGCGGCAACCAGCGTTACCCGACATAACCGATGATATTTCTGTTTCATGCTCCGCCCTCACTTCGGGATATCCCGAAACCCCATATGCTGATAATGAGAGTGGTTATCATTGTCATTTTTGTAGTAGTCAAATTTCTATAATCGTCCAAAACTACCATCGGGCGTCATTCCCCTTGATCAGCAGGGTCCAGCGCCCCAAAAAATCGCACAAAAGTGCCAATTTCGATAAAAATGTCCCGCGAACAAAAAAACTTCATCGCTGTTTTCTTGACTACTACAAACGCAAATGTTTCTCATTCGCCTTGATCATCCTGCATATACAAAGAACCCAGATGCCCCAGATTGACCCAAACCCTGCCCAACACCCTTTGCTGACACAGAATTTATCTCTCAGCTTTGGGGAAAGTACGGTTTTACACGATATATCGCTGGCGATTCCCAAAAACTGTTTAACGGTTTTGCTGGGGCCAAACGGGTCGGGAAAATCGACATTGCTGGGCGCCTTGTCACGGTTAAACCGTCCGTCAGGCGGCATCGCCTATTTGAATGGCAAAGACATTGCCAGCCAAAACACCCGCGACATCGCCCGCAAGCTGGGTATTTTACCGCAAAGCCCGCTTTTGCCCGCCAATATGACGGTCTATGATCTGGTATCGCGGGGGCGGTTCCCGCATCAGGGCTTGTTTTCGCACTGGACAGCGCGCGATGAAAACGCCGTTATCACCGCGCTTGAAATTACCGGCACGCTGGAATTTTCAAACCGTGCGGTCGATACCCTGTCGGGCGGGCAACGCCAGCGCTGCTTTATCGCCATGGCCCTGGCGCAAGAAACCGACATCATCTTGTTTGACGAACCGACAACCTATCTCGATTTGCGTTATCAGGTTGATGTGATGGACCTGATTGCACAGTTACGCACCCAACACGGGCGCACAATTGTTGCGGTTTTGCATGATTTAAACTTTGCCCTGCAATATGCCGATTACCTTGTTTTCCTGAAAAACGGGCGCATTCACCAAACCGCAACCTCGCCGCAGGATTGCACTGCCGAACTGATCACTGAAATATTTGAAACCCCGGTCACCAAACTGATCGAACCCGTTTCCGGCCTGCCGGTTTTTCTGCCCCTTCGCAAACAGGGCGGGCTTTAAAATGTCGGTTGACGCAACGTCTGCTGCCAAACCCGCGCCGGGTTTTCCGGCCTTATTGCTGGCACTGATCGCATTTGCAAGCATTTGCGCGGGGTTATATCTGATGCTCGGCCCCCGCACCCTGACATTCCAGACCATCCTTGGCGCAATCACATCCTATGACAGCCTTAATTTCGATCATCGGATACTGGCGGATATTCGCCTGCCCCGCTTGCTGGCTGCCATCATCGCCGGGGCCAATCTCGGCCTGTCTGGTTTGCTGTTACAAGGCCTGTTGCGCAACCCGTTGGCAGAACCGCATATTTTAGGCCTCAATGCCGGGGCCAGTCTGGCCGTTGTGCTAACCCTGGCCCTGCCGACGGCATCTTTGGCTGTTTTGGCACCGTTGCGCCCGTTTGCGGCGGCATTGGGCGGCTTTGTCGTCTTTTCCATCACCGTGCTTTTTTCATCGGCCGGGCGCAGTGGCCTGACCTTGCTGAAGGTCACATTTTGCGGCATCGCCTTTTCCGCACTGGCATCATCGCTCACCACCGCGATTTTGCTGCTGGATGAAGAAACACTGCAAAAAATTCGTATCTGGCTGGTTGGCGATCTGGCGGGGGTGACACTCCATATGCTCTATACCAGCCTTGTGCCGTCGGCCCTGGCGCTGGGGCTGGCCCTGTTTATTGCCCCTCGCCTCAATGTTTTGGAACTGGGCGATCATGTTGCCACCGGCCTGGGCGTTTCCATACGTCAAATCCGGTTTTTAACCATTTTGGCAGCGGCATTATGTGCAGGCACGGCCGTTTCCCTTGTCGGCCCCATCGGGTTTGTCGGGCTGATTGTGCCTAATCTGGTGCGCTATCTTAATGGCAATAATTATCGCCAGGCCATCCCCCTTACCCTCCTTGCCGGTGCCATCTTGCTTATTCTGGCCGATCTTGCCGCCCGTATGGTGTTGCTGCCCCACGAAATTCCGACCGGCATTGCCACGGCACTGGTCGGGGTGCCGGTATTTATCATGATCGTGATAAGGACAAGCCGATGATCCGCCCGCATCACGGTCTTGCCACTGGCCCTATCCGCATTCAATGGCGCAATTGGCTGGTTGTGTTTCGGGTGCGCCCTATCTGCATCGCAACAATGCTGGTTTTAGCCTTGCTTGCCCTTGCCGCCACATCGCTGATGCTGGGCAGTTACCCCACCAGCGTTAAAGACATTTGGGCACTGTTTGCCCCCACCATCGAAAGCCCGGACCATACCCAGGCGATTTTAATTCAGTTGCGCATCCCGCGTATTTTACTGGCAGCCCTGTGCGGCGCGATGTTGGGCCTTGCCGGGGCGGCAATGCAATCTTTCACCCGTAACGGGCTGGCCGACCCCGGATTAATCGGTGTCCGTGAAGGCAGCATTTTTGCCGTTCTGGTCACAATCCTGTTTATGCCCGCTATCCCGTTATTTTTCCGCCCCATCATCGGCATGGCCGGTGGGTTGGCGGTTGCCGGGCTGGCGATTGTCATTGCCCGGTCGGTCGCGCATTTGCGGTTTGTTTTAGTGGGCATTGGCTTGTCATGGCTGCTGGCATCGGCCATCGCCATGCTGTTGGTCACACAAGACAGCCAAACCGCACAAACCGCCCTGGTCTGGATTGCGGGTAGCCTGTCATCCGCATCGTGGGATTTTTTCCCCGTCGCCGTATTTTTCACCTTCATTTCCGCGCTTGCCCTGTTTGCCACCGCGCGATCCGCCGATATTGCCCTTTTGGGCGAGAAAGCTGCGATTGGCCTTGGCATCAACTTGAAACTTACCGCCATGGTTCAGCTTATTGCCGCGGCTGTGCTATCGGCCACCTGTGTGGCAACGGTGGGCGGCATTGGTTTTATCGGACTTATTGCGCCGCATTTGGCCCGGTTATCAACCGGGCAAAGCCGCCAGTTTTCCGTTCTGTTTAACAGTGCCATCTGGGGGGCGTTATTGTTGCTATGTGCCGATACCATTGGCCGGGTGGCCTTTTTGCCACTGCAACTGCCTGCCGGTGTGGTGCTGGCCCTGATCGGGGTGCCGGTTCTTTTGGGTTTGCTGTGGAAACAGCGTCATCAGCTTTAGGAAACATCTGTGTTCGCATTAAAAATACGCCCCGTTCTTACCTGCTGCCTGATGCTTTTCCCGCTGCTGGCAATCCTTCCCGGCGCACAGGCAAAACCCTTTATCGATGACCTGGGCCGCACGGTAGATGTACCCGCAACGCCCAAACGCATTATATCGCTTTATGATGTGGATATTACCGTCCCGTTGATCGAACTGGGCATTATCCCGATTGCCAGTCACGGCCGCATGGGCCTTAATGGCAAACCCTATTTGCGCACATCCAAATTGCTTACCGGGGTGGATTTTGATACCGACAATATCCGCTATATCGGCTCCACCGAGATTGATCTTGAAGCCATCGCCGCCCTAAAACCCGACCTGATCATTACCAGCCCGATCCGCACCACCCCGATTGAACCTTTGCAATATTTGGCCCCGACCGTATCGCTTGATGCAAGTATGCATGGCACCCGTCATATTTATCGCAAACTGGCGCAACTGACCGGCACCCAAAACCGGCTGCGCGCCCTTGAAACACGCTATCAAGCGGGCATTGATGCATTGAAAAGCACCATTCAAACCGGGTCAATCACGGTAAATGTCTTTCAGCCGTTAAACGGTAAAATCAGCGTCTATCACACCTATCGATCTCTGGGTCGGGTGTTGCGCGATGCCGGTTTCAAATTCCCCGCCCTGACCGACAACATCCCTGTGGGCGAACGCATCGACGTGGGGGCCGAATATTTACCCGACCTTGATGCCGATTTTATCTTTGACCCCTACCGGGCAGATCGCGGCGACGGGGCCGCGCAGGAACGCGCCGCAATGGAAAAGGTTTTTCCCGGTTTTTGCCAGTTTCTTAGGGCCTGCCAAAACGGACGTTACATTCTGGTATCGCGCGAAGTGGCGATTTCAAGCACCTACAGCGCCTTGGCATTAATGACGTCTTTGGTACAATCGCATGTCGCGTCACATCTGGAATTTGCCGCGCCACATTCGGCCAAGCCATAACCCGCCATAGCAAAACGCCCAAAGGATTGCATTTGCGTGAAAAAGCCGACACCCGAACTTGCAACAGACCGCATTGCCGAACGCATTACCCTGCGCGCCCAACGGCTTTCGCCCAGTATGCGCGCAACGGCAGATTATATTCGCGATAATTTGCGTCATATCCTGACCTTATCGGCACTGGAAATTGCCCGCGAAACCGGCACCTCGGATGCAACGGTTATTCGCACCATTCAATCGCTGGGGTTTCAGGGGTTGCGCGACCTGAAAGACACGGTCGAACATTTGTTGCAATCCACCAGTTCGCCGACCGAAAAAATGGCGTCAACCACCGACGAAATTTCAAAAGATGCCGATGCCGCCATTGATTTCATAATTGCCGATCAAACCCATGCGATGCAGGAACTGTCCAAACCCGAAAACCGCGCAGGGATGCAGCACGCCATATCCTTGCTGGCACAGGCCCGCAGGATCGGGGTTTTTGGTATCGGGGCATCGGGCATTATTGCCACCTATGCCGCCCGCTTGTTTGCGCGCAGCGGCTTTCCATCCTATGAATTAAACCGCACCGGCATTTCCCTGGCCGAACAGCTTATTGCCATGGCAGCGGGCGATGCGCTTGTCATGATGGCACATGGGCGCATTCACCGCGAAGCCGCCGCCACCATCGCCGAGGCCGAACGGCTATCCATCCCGATTATCGTTATTGTGACCGATGGGCAAAGTGCGCTGTTAAAACATGCCGCCACCGCAATTATATTGCCACGCGCCAAAAGCGAACATGTGGCGATGCACGCGCCGTTACTGTGCTGCATTGAAACGCTGATGCTGGGGCTTGCGGGGGTTGATCGTCAAAAAACCCTGCAAACCCTGAACCGGCTGGTCGATATTCGCAGCAATATTCGCCCCAAACGATAAACCCGATAAACTCGATGAACGCGGCAATCGCGGCGTCACTCCGCCCTATCAGCAACCGGATTCCCCCCGGTTTCTTCGGTTATAATCGCGCTAAAATCCGCACGATCGGCAATTTCAACCCGTGCTGTCCGGCCAAACTTGCCGGTTATGGCTAATAAAAAGGACTTTCGCGCAACCGACATCGCCATGCGTTTCACCGCGATCTTGCCGGGGTCAAAATCCATCACGCTGCCGCCCGGTTCAATCGCGGAACAACTGACAAGGGCGAAATCGGGCCGCAGGGCGCGCAGGGCCAAAACCGTTTCTTCCCCGGTGATCGAGCCATCCGGCCCGCTGAGCCGACCGGGCAAAATCCGTACATCATGCCGGGTCGGGTCAAAGGCCGCCGCCACATGCAAGCTGTTGGTCACAACATACAGGTCGGGCTTCAACGCCAGCATTTCGGCGGCCGCTTCCATCGTTGTGCCCACATCGATATAAACAAACGCCCCGTCCGGCACCAGGCTTGCCACATGTTCGGCAATGCTGCGTTTTTCGCTGCGGCCAATCATGCGTTTTTGCCCATGATCCATCCGGTCGACCAAAACACCGCCCTTGGCCCCGGCCCCGCCATGAAAACGTTCAATCAAACCGGCTTCATGCATCGCAATCACATCACGCCGAACCGTTTGCATCGATACCGAAAACATGTCGGCCAACGCTTCAAGGGTGATAAATCCCTTGGCCTCGATCCGGGCCAAAACTTCCTGTTGCCGGTCTGACAGTGAAAACATCTTGAAAATCCCCTATGGACAACACCATAAAATGGAAGATACCTTACAAAACAACTTCCCTACAAGGATTAACATGACAATGACATTTCTTTGGTCCGATAAAACCGGCCACCTGTGGCAGGAAGAAAATATGTATTTCGATGCGTGGCAATGGCAATGGGTGCAGGGGCAGAACACCCCCGATGACCTCACCACTATCAGCGGGCAAAATGCCGTGCGTGCCGTTACCGGCAGCGGCAAATGCCGGACCATCCCCGTTGCCGTCATTGGCCCGCGCGAAGCCGATGGCGACGAAACCGCCACCGCCGAAAACATTGGCAAGGCATTGGCAAATTTGGGGCTGGCAACAATTTGTGGTGGCAAAAGCGGCGTGATGGAAGCCGCAGCACGCGGGGCCTACACGGCAGGCGGGCTAACAATTGGTCTGCTGCCCGACGAAGACTGGCACGCCGCCAACCCGTTTATTTCACTGCCGCTGGCCACCGGCATTGGCCGGGCGCGCAACGCCCTGATCGCGCAATCGGCACAGGCGTTAATTGCGGTGGGGGGCAAATACGGCACCCTGTCGGAAATTGCCTACGGGTTGCAATTTGGCAAGCCGGTTTTTGGGTTATGTACAACGCCCGATGTACCCGGCCTGCGCAAGGAAGGGTCGGTTGACGCGACAATCGAGGCCCTGGCAATCGCCCTTCTGGCCCCGCAACATATGTAACAATAATTACACTTAACTCGATAACTGTTAGCGATATATTACATGCAACAAGCATGACGCGACAGGAACCGAGAAATGATAGAGATCGACGCCGTTACGCGCCGTTTTGGCGAAAATACCGTTCTCGACGGCGTATCCCTTGTCGCCGAGGAAGGAAGTTTTCTGGCCCTGCTGGGGCCATCGGGCTGTGGCAAATCAACTTTGCTGCGCCTGATTGCCGGTCTTGATGATCCGGACGCCGGGTGCGTTCGGATCAAAGGCCGGGATATTTCGGGGTTAAGTGCCGTGGAGCGCAATGTCGCCATGGTGTTTCAATCCTACGCCCTTTACCCGCACTTGACGGTTGCCGAAAATATCGGCCTGCCGCTGGCCATGCGCGAACTCTCGCGCATTGACCGATCCCCCCTTGGCCGCCTTTTCCCCGCCAGCCGCGTGCGCCGCAGCGACACACAGGCCCGGGTTAAAAAGGTTGCGGCATCAGTTGGCATATCGGACTTGCTAAACCGCAAACCCGGTGCCCTGTCGGGCGGGCAAAAACAGCGCGTTGCGCTGGCCCGTGCGCTGGTGCGCGATCCGTCGGTCTTTTTGCTCGACGAGCCGTTATCCAACCTTGATGCCAAATTGCGCGTGCAAATGCGGGCCGAAATTGTCGCGTTAAACCGCGCAACTGGTCGCACATTTGTGCATGTCACCCACGATCAGGTTGAAGCCATGAGCATGGCCGACCGGGTTGCCGTGATGCTGGGCGGTCGGGTGGCACAATTTGGCACCCCACGCCAGCTTTATGAAACACCGGCCAGCCGCGATGTCGCGGCCTTTGTCGGCACCCATCCGATCACCTTTGTGCCAGGTCCGCAGTCGGGCGGCCTGCACCCAATATTTCACAATGTTGGCATTGCAGCCCCCGGCGGCCCGGTTTTCACCGGCATTCGGCCCGAACATTTAACCCCGGCCCCGCACGGCCCTATTACCGGGCGGCTGCACACGATTGAATATCAGGGGGCAGAAATGTTGCTGGATGTGATTTGCGATGGCGGCATCACCCTGCGCGCCACCGCAACCGGCGACTGGCAGCCCCCGGCACCGGGATCGGAAATTCACCTTGCCTGCGCGCCCGCCCATCTGCATGTGTTTAACACCGCCAGTGGCAAACGCCTTGAAACCACGCATACAGGGGCACCATCATGCGCCTGAGCCGCACGTCAAGATCGACCCTGACCGACATCTGGCTGGCAGGCCCGGCCACCCTGGCAATGATCGTGCTGATCTTTATTCCCGTGGTCATTGTCGCCCTGATGTCCTTTACCGATTACCAGTTTGGCGCGCGCAGCTTTAACTGGATTGGCGGGCAAAATTACATCGTCATGCTGACCGACCCAACCGCGCGCCGTGCCGTAACCAACACCCTTGTTTATGCGGCCATTGTTATTCCGGCATCCATCTTTTTGGGATTGATTGTGGCATTGGGGTTGCATCGCCTGGCGCAAAAATCACCGCGCTTTGCCAGTGGCTTGCGCGCCGCCTATTTCCTGCCGGTTGCCGCCACGATCGTTGCGATGGCGGTGGTGTGGCAAATGCTGCTGCATCCCAGTCTGGGGCTGGTCAACCAGTTGCTTGCCGCCATCGGGCAACAAGGCCCGGCATGGTTGTCTGATCGCGGGCTGGTTCTCTATACGCTGGCTGTGATCGGGATATGGCAATCGGTTGGCTATAACATGGTGTTGTTTCTGGCTGGCTTGGCTGCCATCCCCGAAGACCTTTATGACGCCGCCGAGCTTGACGGGGCAGGCAGCGGCTGGAACCGGTTTTGGACCGTGACATGGCCGATGCTGGGCCCGACCACCCTGTTTGTGACAGTCATTACTGCAACGGGCGCCTTTCGGGTATTTGAAACCGTCGCCACCCTGACCAAGGGCGGCCCGGCCTTTGCGTCTGACGTGCTGGTTTATGCGATGTACCGCGAAGGATTTGTTTACTTCAAAGCGGGCTATTCCAGCGCCCTGACCATCGTTTTCTTTCTTCTGGTCCTGCTTGTCACGGCCTTGAAATTTGGCATCCTCGAAAAAAAGGTCCATTACCGATGATCGGCCGCATTTTCCTCATCACAGCCCTGGTGCTGGGCGCGTTTCTTATGCTTGTGCCCTTTTTCTGGATGCTGTCCTTATCGTTCAAGGACAGTGCCGAAATTTTCAGCCCGGTACTGGACTTTTTCCCCGCCCACCTGTCGCTGGATAATTACATCACCGCCTTCACCAAGGTGGATCTTGGGCGCTTTTTGTTTAACGGGGTGGTTGTCTGCGCCGGTATTCTGGTGTTCCAGCTACTGTTTTCAGTCCCCTGCGCCTATGCGCTGACCCAGCGCCGGTTTCGCGGCCGTCAGGTTATTTTTGGTCTGGTTCTGGCAGGGCTTTTGGTGCCGTTTCATGTCACCGCCATTCCGCTGTTTCTGGCCCTGGCGAAACTGAACCTGCTCGATACCTACACCGCCCTGATTGTGCCTTTTGTCACCTCGATGTTTGGCATTTTCCTGTTTCGTCAGGCCTTTGCCGCCCTCTCGCCCGACCTGTTTGATGCTGCCCGGCTTGATGGCCTGTCAGAAACCGCCATCGTCTGGCGCATCGCCTTGCCACTTGTTCTGCCCGCAGCCACGGCCTTTGGCATCTTTTCGGTTGTCGCCCACTGGAACGATTTGTTCTGGAACCTGATTGTCACCTCCGACCCGCAGCTTGCCACCCCGCCCCGCGGCATTCTGTATTTCCGCGACCGTGAATCAGGCTCCGATATTGGCCCGCTGATGGCGGCCACCGTTATCGTCATCGCCCCCATGATCGTTGGTTTTTTAATGGCACAACGCCGCTTCATTCAGGGGCTGGCAACGGGCGGCCTTAAGGGATAGCGCCCCACAAAACATGCCTGCCGACAAGTTCTCTGGACTTTTTCTTTTCCCTTTTCACTCCCCTTTGCATCCGACCTTAATCCAGGAGAAGACCCGTGAAGAAAACCCTGCTTGCCGCCGCCCTCGGCCTTTGCGCCCTTGCGCCCGGCTTTGCCTCTGCTTCCGCCCCGGAAACCACCATTCGCCTGCATTACAGTATCCCCACCATTTGGGCCAACACCCAGGAACAACTGGCAAAGGCCTTCATGGCCGCCAATCCCGATGTTAAAGTCGTGCTTGATGGTCCGGCGGACAGCTATGAAGATGGCACCCAGCGCCTGTTGCGTGAATCGGTCGCAGGCAAGCTGCCCGATATCGCCTATGTCGGCCTTAATCTGTGGCGCGTTCTTCAGGCACGCGGCCTTGCCCAGCCGCTTGATCCCTTTATTGGCGACATGAAAGCGTTTGATGAAAAGGGTTACGGCCCTGCCGTTCGTTTGGGGCAATACAAAGACCAGACCTGGGCGCTGGGTGTTTCGGCCTCAACGCTGGTGATGTATGTAAACCCCGATCTGGTCAAACAGGCGGGCGGGTCGATGGCAACCTTCCCGACCGATTTTGACGGGATCATTAAACTGGCAGCGAAAATCAACGCTCTGTCGCCAACCACCGATGGTATCTGGATTGAACCGCATGACTGGCGCTTTCAATCCTTGTTGGGTGCCTATGGCGGGCGCCCGATGAATGCAGATGAAACCGACATCACCTTTGACAGCCCGGCTGGCATTGCTGCGGCAACCCTTTATCAGCGTTTCGCCAAAGAAGGCGGCATGAAAACCTATGGCAGCAATGACGCCCGCCAGGCTTTTCCGGCCGGCAAGCTTGGCATCATGCTGGAAAGTTCGTCGCTTCTGAACCGTTTCGTGCAGGGTGCAGGCGACAAGTTTAATGTTACCGTTCGTCCCTTGCCTGTCATGGCACCGGCCAACACGGTCTATTTCCCCACCGGTGGTTCAGGCATGGTGATGCTGGCAACCGACCCCGCCCAACAAAAGGCTGTCTGGCGCTATATGCAGTTTGTGACCAGCCCGGCAGGCGAAAAAATCATTGTTGAAAATACCGGCTATGCCCCGACCAATTCCATTCTGGTCAAGGATGACAGCTATCTTGCCAGCTATTATGCCGCCAACCCGCAGGCCCGCCCGGCCCACCAGCAAATCGCCAAATTTGCCGGTCCCTGGTACGCCTATCCGGGTGACGAAGGCGTTGCCGTAAACGATTTGATCGCGGCGGCTCTGGTCAATGTTACGGACGGTGCCAACCCGGCAGAAACGATTAAATCCCTCGCCGCAACGGTCCGTACCCGCCTTGGCATGAAATAATCGATCTTTCAAAAAAATTACACAGCAACCCCGGCGGGTTCCTTCGCCGGGGTTCTTTTTTGCCCACCACCCGGCTAATGGACATTTTTTCTTTCTTTTCATACATTTTCGCACCGATTATAAGTAGATCAACTTGAACGCCATATGTAATATCGGAACATAATTCAAAATTGAGGTTGCGAACATGAGGGCCGCAAGGTGAGTAAAAACATAGAATTTGCACGTATGTATTCAGATATCGGCGAGAAAATATCAAAAGCACTTGCGGACGTTTCAGAAATCCGTATCGAAAGCAAAGAAGGTAATGCACACCTGAACCAAATTCAAACGAAACTTGGCGCAATAAAAACACGTTTTGATCATGAAATAAAATACCTGAACACAAATATCGAATGGAATAAATTCAACATTGCCTTCTTCGGCGAAACAAACGCAGGAAAAAGCACAATAGTTGAGAGTCTCCGAATCATTTTTGCAGAACAACAACGCCAGAAACTGCTAAAAGACAACGAAGCAGCAACTGCAGAGATAAAATCTGAATTTTCGCGAGATTCGGAAAACCTTATAGATTCTTTGCAAACGGCACTGACGTCTTATGGGGACGAAATTTCTACATTACGCGATGACATCTCCAAACTTCCCACTTTAATACAGGCGAAACACAGAAAGGAAAAACTGAAAATAAACATAGCTGCTTTATCAGGGTTTATTGCAGGCGTGGGCTTGAGCGCTACCGCCCTGTTGATAGGTGGATAAATGTCTAACATCTCAAAAACAATGATTAAAAATAACCATAACTCGCTGGATGAAATATTAAGGATAGACCTGCCAAATTTGCTTGCAAAGCAGAGGGTGCTGGAAAAATCTACCGCCGCGTGCAACAGAGTTGATGGTGCCATTATCGGCACCGGTCAATCAGACTTCACCCAGGACAATGTTTATTATCCATTTGAACTTGACGGCACACCATTTCAACTGATCGACGTTCCCGGCATTGAAGGTAACGAAATTCGATTTGAAGAAATGGTTCGAGTTGCTGTTGCGAAGGCCCACATGGTCCTCTACGTAAATGGGACAAACAAAAAGCCCGAGGCTCAAACTGCGCGCAAGATAAAGCAATACCTCAATCGGGACGCCGTCATTTATGTCGTCTGTAATTTGCGCGGCAAAGCTGATAAATACGAATTCGACGAAGATCGAATTGCATTGGAACAAACGCATCAAGATGCACTTGATATCAAAAATCAAACTTTATTAACACTTGAAACCATGTTTAATTCTGACAGTGTCATAGGAGGCCAAACCGTTCAAGGGTTGCTGGCATTCTGCGGCCTTGCTTATGACGAAAATGCAGTATCAACCATCATTGCAGATAGACCTGAACTCAACAAAGCCCAGTTAAACTACCAATCAGTTTTCAAGACTCCTGAAAAAATGTACAGTTTCAGCCAAATTGATATTCTTGAATCTTTAATCCGGAACAAAGTCAATAACTTCAACGAAGATATCGTTGAAAGCAATAAACGCAAGATGCGAAGCGTTTTCTATGAGGCATTAGGCGAGATTAAACAGATTCAAGAAAATCACATTATCCTGGTAGATAAAATTTCTTCCGAAATTACAGCTTCGAAAAAGAAAATTATTTGGGACGTCAATCAGTTCGAAAAAAATTTCACCCGACAACGAAATGGGGAAATCCACAAGTTTTTCAATGAGCTTCATGATCTGATCTGCGATGCCATTGAAAATGATTTTGGTGATGGAAAGGAAATTGAGGATAAAATCGCACCAAAAAGACAAGAATTGCAGACGACACTTGTAAAGAATATCGAAAAATATCTTAAAAAATGCACAAACCTACTTACAGAAAATATTGAAAGAGAGCTAAAACGGATTAACCAAAATATTCAAAACCTTAAATTTGAACATGAGCTGACTGTGGCAGTAAAAACATCATCGTCGCTGGAAGAAGCACTTAATGCCTCCACATTTACAGCAAATGATTTCGGAAATTCTTTGTTACGAATTGTGCCAATGGCATTCTCTGGCACGTTTGTCGGTCCTATTGGAGTTGCCGTCGGCGCAATCGCGGGAATAATATTATCTATTATTAATTTATTTCTCAGCCGAAGCACTAAAGTCAGGCAACAGCAAGCCGACATTCGGCTTAAGCTGGATGACCAGCAAAAAGAAATGATCGACCAGATGAACGAACAAAAACAAACTATTTTGAAGACTGTTCAGCACCAAATTAGAGAATCTGTTTTTTGTTATTTTGAGAGTGAAATTTCAAATTTAACAAACGCTGGACATATTCTGGAACATCAAATCGACATTATTTCAGCGGCAACTCAAAGCTTGGAGGTTAACAGATAATGGAACAACTTAAAATATTCGAATCTGAGAAAACCGCTGTTGTTGCGTCGCTTGACCAACTTCAGCAGATCGTCAACAAATTAACAGCAGCCGGACTCGACGTATCTGAAGACGTGGAGAAAATCAAGCTGGCTATCGCGAGTATAGAGACTGACGCATTAAAAATTGCTTTATTGGGAGCATTTTCAGACGGGAAAACTAGTGTCATTGCCGGTTGGCTAGGCCACGTGATGACGGACATGAAAATAGATACAAATGAATCCTCGAATGAAATTTGTGTCTATCAACCAAGCAACCTCCCTTTGAAATGTGAGATCGTTGACACACCCGGGTTATTTGGCGACAAAGAAAGTAGCGACAAACAGGGAAATGTTATTGTTTACTCGGATATAACCAAGAAATATATTTCTGAAGCACATTTGATTTTTTATGTTGTTGATGCAACCAATCCGCTAAAAGACAGTCACAACCAAACCGTTAGATGGGTGTTGCGCAATCTGAATAAACTTTCTTCTACCATTTTTATTATCAACAAAATGGACGAGGTTGCAGACCTACGTGACCAAGTAGACTTTGAAGAACAAGCCAAAATCAAGAAATGCGTTCTTCTTGAGCGGTTGACACGCTTCGTTGAGTTAACCGAAGTCGAAAAGCAACAGGTGAATGTCGTCTGCATTGCATCAAACCCTAATGGACGAGGATTTGATTTTTGGTTCGACCGTAGAGATGACTATGAGAATCGCTCTAACATGGGCGAGCTCAAGTGCGTGACGGAGAAGATTTTATCTGCCACTGAAAGGCGACAAAAGCTCATCTCTAAAACAGGTATGGACGTTATCAAGGACGTGTTGGCACGAAAGGTTAACATTGCAGAAGACGAATTTCTGAAGGTTGAATTAATCGCAAAAAGAATAAAGGCTGAGTCCCTCAATCTTAAAGAAGATCTGTCTCGGGGCAGGGAAAGTGTCATAGGTGCAAAAATTGAGTTGTTTGAGCAACTAAACAACCTGGAAAAAAGACTCCTAGGGCAACTCCGTGGACTGTCTCGTGAAGATATAAACAACTTTTTAGAAGACGAAATTGGCATCTTAGATAAAGATGTCGGATACAAACTCAGGTTAAAGATAGAAATGGCATGCCAGTCCTGCTTTACCGACGCACGAAACGTCATGGCTGATGTTGGTGCAAGTTTTGAACGACAACTGACTGCGACGTCCAAATTTGCTGAAACCATTTCCTCCAGTGCAATTTCTGCATCAACTAAAGCCCTTGATGCTATCGGCAAAATGCCTGTCGAAGAAATTAAGGCTAGCGTATTTGCGGCTCGCGATGCGCTCGCCAGTTTGACGAATTTCACCTTTAAGTTCAAACCGTGGCAAGCTAGCAAAATCGCGGATTTTGTTGGCAAGTGGGCTGGGCCAGTCGGAGCCGGAATATCAATTGTATCCGAAGTGTTTAGCCTTGCTCGTAAAAAGCAGGATGAAGACGAATTGGCTAGCTTTAAAAAAGACTTAACTGATATGATTAAGGACCACTTCTCAAGTGTTTATCACATCTTTGAAAGTGACGAACGAGTTTTTGAGGTATTCGCTCCGGCTTTAAAGGAATATGAAAAAATTTTAACGCAGCAAGCAGAAGATTTGGCGGCGTTAGACAGGAGCCGTGATTTGTTAAAAATAGTAAAACATGACCTTTTAGAAATCGATGCTGTCGTCGTCGCTCCAAGACCCGCAACTATGAATTTAAACTGAGCCAGACACCACTAAAAATTAAATATAGCAAAAAATATTATGACTTCTGTTGTTTTTAAAAACAACAGAAGTCCCAAGAATAATGACCGAAATCACCGACTACCCATTGACCAGCGGCACTTAAATTATGCAAGCGCATTGTATCGACAAACAATAGACCAGGTGTTTGGCTCCAAAATTTAATACCCATGTCGAGATATAGAATTAAATCCACAATATAAGAAATGGTCGATTGCCTATAAACAGCCTCGCCAAATAGCCATTCAACCTTCAAGACAACTCAATTATTGGCTTAACCGAACCCGCGATTTTGGTGAGCATAGGTAAATCAAGAATCACAAATGCCATCCCCTCAATTATACGCAAGAGAACACCCGGACCTCGATTATGCACTGCGCCAATATTCAGGACAAAGATAACGCTAGAAGAATTATCGTCATCATACGCCACTGCTACATAGAATGCACATTTTCCTGACTGGGTTACCACTGCTGTCTTACAAAAAATTGGACAATCACCGCCTTTTCCAAGGCGAACAATCCCAAGCTACAGCAGTAAAGGAGCATTCATTCTTTCGCAACTTCTACGCACTGTTACCGAGTATTGTCATGAGCATACTTACGAATACGCCCAATGCCGTATTTTTCCATTTTGCGATACAGGGTATTACGGCTGATCCCCAGCATTTTTGCGGTTTTGCTGACATGCCAGCACTGATCGTTCAGGGCTTTGCCAAGGGCATCGCGCTCGGCCTGCCACAGGGGATTATGGCCGTTCGTCTGCGCCGGTGCGGTTGCCTCGGCATTTTTGATCAATCCGTTTAAATCATCGGGCAGATGCGACACCTTGATGATACCATTTTCGGCAAAAACACAGGCATATTGCAACACATTAACCAGTTCGCGCACATTGCCCGGCCAGTTATGGTGGTGCAACACATCCATCACCCCGTCATCACAGCGCACCGGCCCGTTTTTGGCAAATCCGGCCAGCAACCGCGCCACCAGATCGGCCATATCCGCCCGTTCGCGCAGGGGCGGCAATGCCAGGCGCGCCCCCTTAATGCGATACAAAAGGTCTTCGCGGAATTTGCCGTTGGCAACTGCATGTGCCAAATCAACATTGGATGCACAAATCAAACGGAAATTAACCGGCACCGATTTGGTACTGCCCAGGGGTTCGACACAGCGTTGTTCCAACACCCGTAACAACCGCCCCTGAATGCCCACCGGCATATCGCCAATTTCGTCCAAAAACAGCGTGCCGCCATCGGCCTGTTTGATCCGTCCGCCAAACCCGTCGCGCGCCGCCCCGGTAAAAGCCCCGCTGGCATGACCAAACAATTCACTTTCAATCAGGCTTTCGGGCAGGGCCGCACAATTAATCGCCACAAACGGCTTGCCTGCCCCCATGGCGCTGTTGTGAATGGCACGCGCAAGATGTTCCTTGCCGCTGCCGGTTTCACCCGACATCAACAGGTGAATATCATTGGCCAGCAATTTGCTGCCCACCTGAAACAGGCGGCGAAGGACCCCATCCTGATCGGGAATATCATGGCCATCATTGGCCGGACGCTGCACGGGCTGTGGTTTTGCTGTATAAAACCGGCGACGCTGTTTTTCGGGCAGGGTTAACTGGCCAAACATCACCCCGCCGCCACCAATCGGCACGGCCTGGGTGCCGGTATTGCCAGTGGCAACCGGGTTTGCGGCCAACATCCGCGCCATTAAACTGTCCATATCAGCACCCAACAGGGACTGAATATTTTGCGCCCCGCCCGACGCCGAAAGCAACCTGCGCGCAAGCGCCGTGCTGCCGGTAATCGCCCCGTCAGGGCGCACCGCAATCAGGGCGTCACGCGCGGTGCCAACATGTTCGGCATCGGGGTGCAAATGCACGATGATATCGTTGGCGCATTCATCGAAAAACAAAATACGTTCCAGCGCATCGGCATAATCGGCCACCAGGCTGCGCACCCGCAGGCAATCTTCGCGGCGAATGTCGTTACGCACAGCGGAAATATCAAGCACCGAACACACTTTGCCATCCGGGTCAAACACCGGTGCGGCTGTGCAGGTCAGCCCGGCATGCTGGGTTAAAAAATGTTCGTCCTTGTGAATGGTAATGGGCCGTCCCTCGACCAGGCAGGTGCCAATACCATTGGTCCCTTCGCGTTCCTCGCTCCAGATCGCACCGGGCAAAAGGCCGTTGGTGCGAAAAGATGGCAACATGGAATGGGCGGCAACACTGTCAAGAATAACGCCGTCACGGTCGGTTAGAAAAACCGCATATCCCGCCGTATCAATCTTGCGATACAGGGTGCGCACCATTTCATGGGCATGGTGAAACAACCGGCCACTGCGATCCCGGCGCTGGCGGGTCTGACTTTCAGATATAATTTCGGGGCGTCGGGCTGTTTCGTGAACAAGACCGAACTGGTCGTGGCATCGCTGCCACGATTCAAGGACAGCACGGTTCTGGGCAACACCGCTCAGTTGCAAGGCAGCCTCGATCCGTCCACCGACATGGCTTCCAGACATCAGACGTTCCTTTTTCTTGTGCCGGTTGTTTTCATGGCCTGTTTTTTTGGCCTGCGCTGCGTAGGAACAGCAACCCGGTCACCGCCAAATCCTAACAAAGCCCGCAACAAGCACCAACCTGTTTCGTCGTCTTGCGACCAAAGCATAAAAGATGTGTCAAAAACGAGACACTTTGTCCCATCTGTCACGGCCTTCCCGCCAGAACGCGACACAGTGCATCCCCATGGCAAGTCTTGACAACCGTTTGAAATTTTTATGATTTTACCTGTTTTGCACCATCAGCCACAACTTGGCACAGACTTTGCCAGTCTGAGATGGAGAAATTAAAAAAGTGGCAAAACGCCATTCATCACGGAGGATAAGTTCAAATGATCTATAAAAACCCTGGCGATTCCGACAGCCTTGTTTCTTTCAAATCACGTTATGAAAACTTTATCGGTGGCGAATGGGTCGCCCCGGCAAACGGTCGCTATTTTGAAAATGTTTCGCCGGTGAATGGCAAAGTTTTCTGCGAGGTCGCGCGCTCCAGCGAAGAAGACGTCAACAAGGCGATTGATGCCGCCCATGCCGTTGCCGAAAAATGGGGCAAAACGTCGGTTACCGACCGCGCCAATATCCTCAATAAAATTGCCGACCGCATGGAACAGAACCTGGAAATGCTGGCGGTTGCCGAAACCTGGGATAACGGCAAGGCCGTGCGCGAAACCCTGGCTGCCGATATTCCGCTGGCAATTGACCATTTCCGTTATTTTGCCGGTGCCATCCGCGCACAGGAAGGGTCGCTTGGCGAAATTGACGACAACACCGTTGCCTATCATTTCCATGAACCCCTCGGCGTTGTTGGCCAGATCATTCCCTGGAACTTTCCGATCCTGATGGCGGTCTGGAAACTGGCCCCGGCATTGGCCGCTGGCAACTGCGTTGTTTTGAAACCGGCCGAACAAACCCCGGCCTCGATCTGCGTTCTGGCTGAGCTGATTGGTGATTTGCTGCCCGCCGGTGTGTTGAACATTGTGCAGGGCTTTGGCGTGGAAGCGGGCAAGCCGCTGGCGCAAAGCAACCGCATTGCCAAAATTGCCTTTACCGGCGAAACCACCACTGGCCGCCTGATCATGCAATATGCCAGTGAAAACATCATTCCGGTTACCCTGGAACTTGGTGGCAAATCGCCCAACATTTTCTTTGCCGACGTCATGGCACAGGATGACGATTTCCGCCAGAAAGCTGCCGAAGGCCTGACCATGTTTGCGCTTAACCAGGGCGAAGTTTGCACCTGCCCGTCGCGGGCTCTGGTCGAAGAAAGCATCTATGACAAATTCATGGATAACGTTCTCTCGCGTGTTGCCAAAATTAAACAGGGCAACCCGCTTGATACCGACACCATGATCGGCGCACAGGCATCCACCGAACAGATGGAAAAAATCCTGTCCTATCTTGATATTGGCAAACAGGAAAAAGCCGAAGTTCTGTGTGGCGGCAACAAGGCCGAACTTGACGGCGATCTGGCGGGTGGTTTTTACATCCAGCCGACCATCTTCAAGGGCAACAACAAAATGCGCATCTTCCAGGAAGAAATCTTTGGCCCGGTGGTCTCTGTTACCACCTTCAAAGACGAAGCCGAAGCCATGCATCTTGCCAATGACACCCTGTATGGCCTGGGGGCCGGGGTATGGACACGCGACGCCAACCGCGCTTACCGCTTTGGCCGCGGCATCAAGGCGGGCCGCGTCTGGACCAACTGCTATCATCTCTATCCGGCCCATGCTGCCTTTGGCGGTTACAAACAATCGGGTATCGGGCGTGAAAACCACAAGATGATGCTGAACCATTATCAGCAAACCAAAAACCTGCTGGTCAGCTACGATCCGAAACCGATGGGCTTCTTCTAAGGTCTCCCTGAGCGTTGCCGGGCTATCTCCCTCCCGGTGGCCCGGCAACATTCCCGCAACAGGAGCCAAAAATGACAATGGATAGCGCAGCCGATACAAACCCGTCTGCCACCACAATCACAAACGACGTTCCGCCCCGCGTCATCGCAACCGATGCCGCCACCGCCCTGATCCGGACCCTAAAGGACATTCACGGCCCGGTCATGTTTCATCAATCAGGCGGATGTTGTGATGGCAGTGCGCCCATGTGTTTTGCCCTGGGCGATTTCAAAACCGGCGCCCAGGATATTTTACTAGGTGAAATAGAAGGAAGCCCCTTTTACATAGGGCGTGCACAATTTGAATATTGGCGCCACACCCAATTGATCATTGATGTTGTGGACGGGCGCGGCGGCATGTTCTCGCTTGAAGGCCCCGAAGGAAAACGCTTTTTAACCCGGTCACGCGTGTTTAGCGACGATGAATGGGCAAGGTTAAAGGACGCCGAGCAAACGAAAGCCTGAAAACCTGGCTGAATAACGGCAAGAACGAAACTGAATTGAACGGAACACAGCAAGATAAAACGGAACCGGTCTTTACCCCGATCCGGTTGATGTGGCGCAGACTCCTTGCCTCCCGTCCCACGCGGGTCGTCCACCCCGCCTGGATGGTCCTGGTTGCGCCAACGTTTTATCTTGCAAACTTGTCCGCCGCCCTTAACAGGATGGCGGACTTTTTTTGCCTGGCACCAACTTTGGCGCATATCTTCAACAAATTTTTTATTGTTGTTGAATGACTTGATTATCTAACGCTGCATCTAAATACCAGTTAACGCAATCAAACAATTTGCAGCACCGCCAGCAAGCCGAACGCCGCCAGCGACAGGCAGACCAGCGACAATTTAGCCGCAAAAATCACCCGTCCCCCGGCATTCATCACACTGCGCACATCCACGCTCAGGCCCAGTGCCGCCATTGCCATCACCGTCAGGATCGACGAAACATGCTGCATCGGAATAACCGCAGCATCGGGCAACATCCCGATCGAGCGCAATGTCATCATGGCGAGAAAACCAACAATAAACCACGGCAACAATTTACTGAGTGGCACCCCGGCCCCCAGCCCTTCCTTTACGGCCAGTTCTGCGTCATCCTGTCTTTCGTCGGTAATGTCGCCATTACCTGCCACAGCCCCTTCTGCCGTTGTCGCACCAGTCCCGGTTAAGGCGAGATTATCGCTTTGCAGACGGGCAGCATGGCTGCGCGCCATTTGGCGACGTGCGCCCAGCCCCAGCGTACAAATTACCGGGCCCAACATTAGAACACGCACCAGTTTCACCAAGGTGCCAATTTGTGTTGCCACCAGCCCGGCCGGGGCGGTCGCGGCCAATACCTGGGGCACGGCATAAACGGTTAACCCGGCGAAAACCCCGTATTGCGTTGCCGACATGCCCAATGCGTGCTGCAAAAATGGCAAAATCAAGACAAACACCACACCCAAAACGGCGGTAAAGGCGATGGACGCGGCCACATCTTCGGCATCGGCATTAATCACCGGGGCGGTTGCGGCAATCGCCGAATTACCGCAAATCGAATTGCCACAGGCCACCAATATTGCCAATCGCGCGGGCAAGCCCAAAATCCGTCCAATGCTGTAACTGACCACCAGGCTTAGACATACCACCAGCACAATGCCGCCAACCAGGTAAAACCCGGCCCCTTTCAGGGCCTCAACACTGATCGACGCGCCAAGCAACACAATCGCCACCTCTAATATGGTTTTGGCGCTAAACGTTACCCCGGCGTCAAATTTATCGGGCAGACCAAAAATACTGCGATACGCCGTGCCCAGCAAAATCGCCAGCACCAGCCCCTCGATCCAGGGGTGCCCGAACAGGCCAAGTTCAACCTTTTCACCAATTTGCGCCACCAGGGACACCACAGCGGTCAAAGCAAGGCCGGGTAAAAGCAGTTTAATACGATCAAAAATTAACATGGCGACACCTGTAGAATTAAGACAGGCGGAATTTCACATTTTACACAGTTCACTTCTATCGAATAAAATGATATAAATCATTCGATTTTATGACACAATCAAACAAGGGTTGCCGCTCATGACATTCGAACAGTTGCGCATCTTTGTGGCTGTCGCCCAGCGCGAACATCTGACACGGGCAGCCGAAATCATCAATCTCACGCCATCTGCCGTCAGTGCCGCGATCAAAAACCTGGAAACTTTTTATGGGGTTGAGCTGTTTCACCGCGTCGGACGCCGAATCGAACTAACCGACACCGGGCGTATTTTTCTGGTCGAGGCGCGCGCCACCCTTGCCCGCGCCCGGGCTGCCGAACTGACCCTTGCCGAATTAGGCGGGCTCCAGCGTGGTACCTTGAATGTATCGGCCAGCCAAACCATCGCCAGTTACTGGTTGCCGCCGGTTTTAATGCGCTTTCACGACCAATATCCGCGCATTGAAATCAACCTTGTGATCGGCAACACCAAAAATGTCAGTGACGCCATTGTCGAAGGTGCGGCCGATCTGGGTTTTATCGAAGGTGAAATTAACGAACCCGCCCTGATGATGCGCGAAATTGCCAAGGATGCGCTAATGGTTGTGGTGGGCCCCGACCATATCTGGGCCACATCAAAAGATGCATTATCCTTTGACGATCTGATCACGCACAGCAGTTGGGTCCTGCGTGAAACCGGGTCGGGCACACGGTCCGAATTTGAAAATGCCATCAAGCGTGCCGGGTACAACCCCGATACCCTTAATGTCGTGCTGACTTTACCCTCAAACGAATCGGTCATTTCTGCCGCCGCCGCTGGCAATGCCGCCACCGTCGTCTCAAGCAGCGTCGCCCTGCCTTTCATCGAACAGGGCCGCTTGTTTCGGGCCAACATCACCCTGCCCGAACGGTCTTTCATGATGCTGCACCACAAAGAACGCCATCATAGCCGGGCGGCCAGTGTCCTGGCCGATATTGCCCTGAACCGGCACTTGCCTGCAAAAAGCATCTCTGCACCATGACCCGCCCATCAACCAGGCGAAATTGGCGAGTCTGACGAGTCTGGACCAAGTTCCGGCGTAATCGGCTTGCCACCTAGGCATACGCCTTCCATACAAGATGCCGTCCCTCTGGCCCGGGCGAGATAAAACGACCCTTTTCAGCCCTAATTTATCATTTTTCTAATACGAAATTGCGCAAACGCAATGCAGCATACTGCCCGTGGATGTAGCGATCAGCCGGGCTAAACCATCTTATCGAAATGATCGTACAAAGGCACAAGTTCTACAAAAAGTGCCGTTCGGCCTTGTCGCGCCCTGAGTGCTCGCGCCTGCAACATGGCGAAAAGCATACAGGCCCGACAGGGTTGGAAACAAAAGGGATGCTTCGCATAACACAAGGACAAACAGGCAATGCTTGATCCTGAAATACTGGCGCGTGTGCAATTTGCCTTTACCATGGCATTTCACATTATCTTCCCGTCCCTGACCATAGGGCTCGCCAGCTTTCTTCTGGTGCTTGAAGCAATGTGGCTTCGCACCGGCAATGACACCTACCTTTCGCTTTATAAGTTCTGGATAAAAATCTTCGCCCTGGCTTTTGGCATGGGCGTGGTTTCGGGCATTGTTATGTCCTATCAGTTCGGCACCAACTGGGGGCCGTTCTCCAAACTTTCCGGCCCGGTCATTGGCCCGCTGATGGCCTATGAAGTGTTAACGGCATTTTTCCTTGAAGCCGGTTTTCTGGGCGTCATGCTGTTTGGCCTTAACAAGGTGGGGCCTAAATTGCATGTTACCGCCACCGCGATGGTGGCGATTGGCACGCTGTTTTCCGCGTTCTGGATTTTATCGGCCAACAGCTGGATGCAAACCCCGGCAGGCTACACCATTGAAACCGGTCGTATTGTGGTTGAAAACTGGTTTGACGTCGTTTTCAATCCCAGCTTCCCCTATCGCCTGGTCCATATGGTGCTGGCGGCCTATCTGACCACCGCCTTTGTTGTGGCCGGTGTGGGTGCATGGCATTTGCTGCGCAACCGTGAAAACGATGCGGCGCGAATCATGTTTTCCATGGCTTTGTGGCTGATCACGATTTTTGCCCCCTTGCAAATCATTGCGGGTGACATGCATGGCCTTAACACCCTTGAACACCAACCCGCCAAAGTCGCCGCCATGGAAGGCCATTTTGAAACGACCAAAGGTGGCACCCCGCTGATCCTGTTTGGCTGGCCCGATATGACGGCTGGTGAAACCAGATATGCCGTTGAAATTCCCTATCTGGGCTCCATCATTTTAACCCATACGCTTGATGGTGAAATTCGCGGGTTAAACGAGTTTGCCCCCGAAGACCGGCCCAATGCCACCATCCTGTTCTGGTCATTTCGCATCATGGTTGGCCTGGGCACCCTGATGTTGCTGATCGCGGTTGGCAGCCTGTGGGCGCGCTATCGCAAAACATTGTTTGACTGCAAATGGCTGCATCGTTTTGCCCTGATCATGGGGCCAAGCGGGTTCATTGCCATTCTGGCAGGATGGATCACAACCGAGGTCGGCCGCCAGCCCTGGGTAATTTACGGCATCATGCGCACCGCCGATGCCGGATCGCCGATATCGCCGGTGGCCATTGCCGGGTCGCTTGCCGCGTTCTTTGTTGCCTATACCATCGTCTTTGGGGTTGGCACGGCCTATATCCTGCGCGCCATGCGCCAGGACCCGCGCCATGCCCATATTGACCCGCACGAAATCTATCGCGCCGATCATGCGAATGTTGTCGATCATATCGACACATCCAAACATTAACCGGCAGGAGAAAGATTATGGATTATCAACTTATCTGGGTCCTGCTAATTGCTTTTTCCGTCTTTGCCTATGTCACACTCGACGGCTTTGATCTGGGCATCGGCATTCTGTTTCCGTTTGAAAAGAAAGCGGAAAACCGGGGCAAGATGATGAATTCCATCGCCCCGATCTGGGATGGCAATGAAACCTGGCTGGTACTGGGCGGCGGTGGCCTTTATGCCACCTTCCCCGAGGCCTATTCCCTGTTACTGACGGCTTTTTATATTCCTGTCATCATCATGCTGCTGGCATTGGTGTTTCGCGGGGTGGCGTTTGAATTTCGCTTTAAAAGCCGCGGTCACACCAATTCCTGGGATTTTGCCTTTGCCGCAGGCTCCATTATTGCCGCTTCCATGCAAGGGGCGATGCTGGGGGCCTTTATCGAAGGTATCAATATCAAGGACGGGCACTTTATCGGCGGCCCGTTTGACTGGATCAGCCCGTTCTCGGTATTCTGTGCCAGTGCCGTGGTCGTTGGGTATGCCCTGCTTGGCGCAGGCTGGCTGATCATGAAATGCGATGGCCCCTTGCAGGGAAAATTACGCGCCATTGCCAAACCCGCCGTGATCTGGATGGCGGCCAATCTTGGCGTTGTTTCACTGATGACGACCTATTTAAACCCGGCCTATGGCGAACGCTGGTTTTCAACACCGAACATCTATTATCTTGCCCCGATCCCGATTGTAACGGTGGGGTTGATGTTCTGGCTGTGGCACGCGGTAAAACGGCGCGAAAAGACCGTTTTTGGCATCACGCTTTCGGTGTTTTTCCTAAGCTATCTGGGGTTCGGCATTACGCTGTTTCCCCATATCGTGCCGCCTGTCATCAGCTTTCGCGATGCGGCATCGCCCGATAACAGCCTGTCCTTTATGCTGGTGGGCGCAGCCATTTTCCTGCCCGTCATTCTGGGCTACACCGCTTATGCCTATTATGTGTTTCGCGGCAAAACTGACGATGCAGGGTATCATTGATCATGGCTCAGGTTCAAAACAGCAAAACGCAGCGCCTTTTATGGTTTGCCGGGCTGTATCTGGCCGGGTTAGGCACGCTTACCATCGTTGCCTATGGCCTGCGCGCCCTGATGGGACTTAACTAGATCAGACAAAAACCGGGCCACCCAACATCCAGGGTGGCCCGTTTTCATTTCGGTCAAAGTTAAATGACAGATCCTGCCCGTCAGGCCGCCGCCACCGGTTTGCGCGCCCAAACACCAACTGTCACTGCCAGCCCCGCAACCACCATCAAGGCGCTTAACCCTAGAATCACCCAGCCGGTTTGTGCCGGGCTTGCAGCCAAACCCACAATTAACCCCGAAAGCGGCAAACTAAGACTATTAAACAAAATCACCACGCCGGTCGTTTTACCCAGATCGCGGGCGGGAATAATGCGCTGGCGGGCCGTGCGGATATAAACCGCATACATGCCGTCAAACCCCAGAATAAAGACAAAACCCAACGCATAAACCCAGTAATTGGGGCTGAACGCGGTAATAATGCCGCCCACAATCACCATGACATAGCCAATGGTGCCAATGCGGCCAATGCCCAGATTGGTCATCGCGATAATCAGCAATACCGACACCGTCGCCAGTGCGCCCATTGTTTGCAGCAGGGCATAATAATTGCCGGGCAAATCAAACAGACCGGTTACCATGGCCGCCGAGGTTGCCAGGGTCGCCCCGAAAACAAGGTTGATCGCGGCAGTTAAAATCACCAGCCGTTTTAAGCCCGGCAAATACATCACATGATGAAACGCCACCCTTAACGGGGCCATGAAAGGGGTTTTGGTGACTTCGGGTTCAATCAGTTCAACCGTGTTAATCCGCCGCCACACCATCATGGCGCCCTCGCCCAGCACAAACAGCACAACTGCGCCGCCAACAACCATCTGCCAGTTGGTGAAACCAAACAGGGTGGCGGCAGCCAGCGGGCCGATAATGATGCAGCATTGATCCACCGTTTGCGCCAAAGACTGCACCCGGTCAAACCGGGCGGTGGAGAAAATTTGTGGCAGCATAACTTCACGCGCCATAAAGCCCTGGCTTGCCAACACCCCGCACAAGGCCGAAATCAGCACCACCCAGACCGGGTTGGGGAACAGCGCAAAACCGACCAGGCCGACACAGGCAATCGCCGCCCGGCCCAACTGGGTAATGCGGATCAGGCGAATGGGGGAAACGCGATCCGATAAAATACCGCAAAAGGGGAAACACAAGGTACGCGGCAGGGTTTCCGCCGCATAGGCCAGCCCGGAAAGGGCAACACTTTGTGTCGTCTGGTAAACAACCAAAGGCACAATAAACAGTAAAAACTGATCGCCCAAACGGGCAGAAAACATCGAGGCAAAAAACAGCCTGGCGTTAAGGGTCATCGGGTGGGGCTTTCGCGAAGGCGGTGTGGTGGCACCAAAATGATGTTTTGACGATATACCCGCCCTGCGCGCAGTCAATTAAATCAGCAGCGTGAAAAAAGCCGCCCTGCCATGCATTTAGCGCAGTTATTCAAACGGATATACTGCCCTCTCCTAACGCGCCCGCACCCTGTGGAACAAAGATGGCGTGTCTCTCGTCAACCTCCTCAAACCGGTGCCCATCGCGCCGATATCGCAATGGCACGCAATTAAAACGCCAGAACCAAATTTGGATTATTATGAAAGAAGCAGTACCAACGCGAAACAGGTTAATACTGATTATGCACACGCCGGATCAATGCCGCCAACCGTTCGATCCCGGCACGAATACGCTCCGGTTTTTCGGTTGCAAAGCTAAGCCTTGCGGTATGACAACCACTATGATCACAGAAAAAAGCCTGACCGGGAACGAAGGCAACCTTTGCTTCCGCCAATGCCAGTTCCAGCAATGCTCGGCTGTCGATATTTTCCGGCAATGTCAGCCAGATAAACATACCCCCTTCCGGTCGGGTATAGGTCACGCCATCGGGCATAAATTCATCAAGGGCAGCCAGCATGGTGTCGCGTTTACGGCGATAGGCATCGCGCAGGGTGTCGATATGGGCCGGGAATAATTTGCGCGCCGCCCGCAAGGCGACTTCCTGATTGATGGTCGACACATGCAAATCCCCGGCCTGCTTCATCAGCACCAGCCGTTCAATTGCCGGGCGCGGCGCACAGACCCAGCCAATGCGAAGGGCCGGTGCCAGTGTTTTTGAAAATGTACCCAACTGAATGACCGCACCGGCATTCTGATCGCCATGCGTTTCATCGAGCGCCAACAACGACGGCATAACCGCGCCATCATAAGACAGCTTGGAATATGCTGCATCTTCCAAAATAACCGCCCCATGTTGACGCGCAACCTCAAGAACCGCCAAACGGCGTTCCAGACTATAGGATCGCCCGGTTGGATTTTGAAAATCCGGTGCCAGATAGGCGATCCGCGCGCCCGCCGCAAAGGCGGCATCAAGGTCGGCAACCACCGGGCCATCCGCGTCCATATTCACCCCGACATAGGTCGGACGGCGCATGGAAAACGCCTGCATCGCCCCCAGATAGGTCGGCTTTTCAACAACAATTTCCCGCCCTGGCTCCAGCAACAGCCGGGCCAGCATATCTAGCCCCTGCTGCGCGCCACAGGTGATCAGGATGTTATCAATACCGCGCACGGCCCCGCTTGATGCCAGATCATCGACAATCCACTGGCGCAAGGCCGGTAATCCTTCGCTGATCGAATATTGCAGGCTGCGGCGGCCTGCGACATCGTCATCCATCAAATCGCGGTAAACATCATTAAAATCCCCCAACGGAAAAAGCGACGGGTCCGGCACGCCCCCGGCAAAGGAGGTAATTTCCGGGCGCTCTGCCACCTTCAGCAAATCGCGGATTTCAGATGCGGTCAGGGCGCGGGCATCGCGCACGATCAGGTCATTCCATTGGATGGTCATGGGGGTTCTCTATGTTTAGGTCAGCCTTGCTGCCATTATTAAGCGAGCAACCCTGCTTTAAATCAAGTTTATTTTTCTAGATGGTCAATTTTTGAAATAAAATTACCCATGTAGCTTTTCGCCGACCGCAAGTAATGCTGTTTACAACCCCGCATCCCGCACCACCTGCCGGGCAGATTTTGGCACTCTATCGTCAACAAACACCCAAAAACGCCAAACCATCACACAGGGCAACATGACCGAACATGCAAAATTTCAGCCGTGGCTGGACTGGCTGGACCCGCGATACGACCAAACGCTGGATCGCCTGAAAACCTGGTCGGCCATCAATTCGGGAACCGGCAATATCGATGGTCTGGCGCAAATGGCCGATGCCATCCTGCCCGCCTTTGCCGAGCTTGACGCCGACACAAAAATAATCGACCTGCCCGATGGCGAAGCAGTATCACCTGGCGGCGATAGTGTCCCGGTGCGCTATGGCAAGGTTTTGCAATTTTCCAAACGTCCCCAGGCCCCGGTGCGTGCGCTTTTGTGCATTCATTACGACACCGTATTTGGCCCCGAAAGCCCCTTTCAAACCCCGCGCCAACGAGACGACACCACCCTGAACGGCCCCGGTGTCGCCGATGCCAAAGGCGGCATTCTAACCATCCTTAATGCGCTGGCCGCATTGGAACGCAGCCCCTTTGCCAACGGCATTGGCTGGGATGTGGTTTTAAACCCCGATGAAGAAACCGGGTCGGCAGGGTCATCGCCAATATTGGCCGAACGCGCCCGCGCCGCCGATTTCGGCATGATCTTCGAACCCGCCCTGGCCGATGGCACCCTTGCCGGGGCACGCAAGGGATCGGGCAATTTTTCAATCCGCATTCGTGGCAAAGCCGCCCATGCCGGGCGCGAATTTTACGCCGGGCACAGTGCCATGGTGGCCGCTGCCCGCTGTGTCACCGCCCTTGATGCACTAAACGGCAAAACCGGCGATGCCACCTTTAACATCGGCAAAATTGATGGTGGCGGACCGGTCAATATCGTCCCCGATACCGCCATTGTCCGCTTTAACGTCCGGGTCGCCACCCATGATGAACGCCACAGCGCCGAAACCGGCATTGGCAGCATTATCAACCAGCTAAATGCCATGAATGGCATAACAGCCGACCTGCATGGTCGCTTTGGCCGTGCCCCCAAGGAAATGGCAGGCAAAACCAAAGCCCTGTTTGAATGGGTGCGCGATATTGGAAGCGACCTTGATCTCGACATTGCCTGGAAAGCCACCGGCGGCTGTTGCGATGGCAATAACCTGGCCGAAGCCGGATTGCCCAATATCGACACCCTTGGGGTGTGCGGCGGTCTGATCCATTCCGATCAGGAGTTTGTCAAACTTGACAGCCTGATCGAACGCGCCAAATTATCCGCCCTGATTTTAATGAAGGCCGGTGCCGGTGAATTGCCCGCCAGTTTTGTGAAATCGGAGATTTAAGCACATGATGCGCGTGCGCCCTGCAATAATGGCCGATCTGGACCGGCTGGTTGATCTGGCATCTGGTGCGTCAAAGGGGCTAACCACCCTGCCCGCCAATCGCGGTATCCTTGAAACCCGCATTGCCGATTCCATTATCGCCTTTGAAAGCGACGTCGACGGCCCCGGGGGCGAAAGCTATTTTATGGTGCTGGAAGATACCGAAACCGGCAAGGTTGCCGGTACCTGTGCAATCTATGCCGGGGTCGGATTATCCAAGGCGTTTTACAACTATAAAATCCTGAAAATCACCCAATATTCGCACGAACTTAACGTTACCTCGACCTCGCACCTTTTAAACCTTGCCAATGACTATCAGGGCGCAACCGAGGTTGGCACACTGTATCTGGACCCGGCCTATCGCAAGGACGGCAATGGCCAGCTTCTGGCCCGTTCACGTTATTTGCTGATGGGCTGCTTTGCATCGCGCTTTTCCGACATCGTCATGGCCGAAATGCGCGGCTGGCAGGACAAAGATGGTAAATCCCCGTTATGGGAAGCGTTGGGCTCGCACTTCTTCCAGCTACCCTTCCCCGATGCCGATTATATTTCGGGCGTGGGCAACAACCAGTTCATCGCCGATCTGATGCCGAAATTCCCGATCTATATCGAACTGTTGCCCAAGGCGGCACAGGATGTGATTGGCAAAACCCATGATGAAACCCGCCCGGCCCTGAACCTGCTGAAAAAGGAAGGCTTTCGCTTTTCCAACGCGGTGGATGTGTTTGACGGCGGGCCGTGTGTTGATGTGCGGCTGGAAGATATCCGCACCATTCGCCATTCCCGCCTGGCTACCGTGCGCAACCTTGTGGATCGCAACACATCCATGTGCCGCCATCTCGCCTGTACCATCGCGCTGAAGGGCTTTCAGTCCAGTTGGCTCCATATGCACCCGATCAATCGCGATACCGTCGATCTTGACCGCAACGAGGCCGAAAAACTGGGCATTTCCGTGGGCGATCAGATCCGCTACGTCGCCGATTAAACCAAACCCGACGCGGCCCTGTTCATTCGGGCACCAACATGATGGAAGGCACATTATGTCCACCACATCGCATTCAGGCCTTTATATCAATGGCACATGGTCCGTGGCGGGCGGGGCTTCATTTGCATCGCTCAACCCGGCAACTGGCAAAACGCTTTGGCAGGGCAATGCCGCCAATGCGGCCGATATTGACCGCGCCCTTGATGCTGCCCGTGCTGCCCTTGGGAACTGGTCGTCGCGCCCGTTATCGCACCGAATTGAAATGCTCGAACGCTTTGCCCAATTGCTGGTCGATCACAAAGATACACTCGCACGCGCCATCAGCGATGAAACCGGCAAACCGCATTGGGAAGCCTTGACCGAAGCAAGCGCAATGGCCGGTAAAATCGCCATTTCGATCCGCGCCTTTCATGAACGCACCGGCACCAAAAACGCCGATGCCCCCGGCGGTGGGCGGGCCGTTTTGCGCCATAAACCGCACGGGGTTGTGGCCGTGTTTGGCCCCTATAATTTCCCCGGCCATTTGCCTAACGGGCATATCGTTCCGGCTCTTTTGGCGGGCAATTGCGTGGTGTTCAAACCCTCCGAACTCACCCCGCTGGTGGCGGAGGAAACGGTAAAGCTCTGGCATAGCGCCGGGTTGCCCAATGGCGTTTTAAACCTGACCCAGGGCGAACGCGATACCGGCATCACCCTTGCCAATCATGCACAAATTGACGGCCTGTTTTTTACCGGCAGTGCCGCGACCGGTCGCCATCTTGCCCGCACCTTTGTCGACCAACCGCAAAAAATCCTTGCGCTTGAACTGGGCGGCAACAACCCGCTGGTGATTTGGGATGCCAGCGATTTGGCCGCTGTCGCCCACCATACGGTCATGTCGGCCTTTATCACCGCCGGGCAACGGTGCACCTGTGCCAGACGGCTGATTGTGCCAAAGGGGGCTGCGGGTGATGCCATCCTGGATGCCATACAGGCCCTGACCGACAGGCTGATTGTTGCCGCCCCCCGGCACACGCCGGAACCCTTCATGGGCCCGGTTATTTCAAATGCCGCTGCCGATGGGTTGATGGCGGCGCAGGATCATCTGATTGGCAATGGGGGCCTTGCCCTGCGTGCCATGACCCGGCCAGATATGGACCTGCCCTTTGTTACCCCGGCCATCATCGATGTTACCAATGTTAACAACCGCCGCGATGACGAATTTTTCGGCCCGCTTTTGCAGGTCATCCGGGTCGATGATTTTGATGCTGCAATGGTTGAGGCCAACAATACCCGCTTTGGCCTCGCGGCTGGTTTACTATCCGATGATGCCAAGCTGTGGCAGCGCTTTTTGCATGAAAGCCGGGCGGGCATTGTCAATTGGAACAAACAGCTTACCGGGGCGTCCAGTGCCGCCCCCTTTGGTGGCATTGGCGACAGCGGCAATCATCGCCCGTCGGCCTATTACGCGGCAGATTATTGTGCATGGCCCGTCGCATCGCTTGAAAGCGAAACCCTTGTTGCCCCGGCCAACTTGCCCAACGGAGTTCGCCCATGACCCGCGATTTTGCCTTTTCCACCAGTGTCGAGGCCAATTTTGACGGGCTGGTCGGCCCGACCCATAATTATGCCGGGCTAAGTTTTGGCAATGTCGCCTCGACGCGCAACGCCACCGCCATCTCCAACCCAAAAGCAGCCGCGTTGCAGGGGCTGACCAAAATGAAGGCCCTGCACGATATGGGCTTTGTGCAAGGGGTTCTTCCGCCCCACGAACGCCCGCATATCAAGACGCTTCGCGATGTTTTTGGCTTTACCGGCACCGATGGCGACATTCTTGCCAAGGCATGGCAAGCCAACCCCAATTATGTGCTTGCCAGTGCATCGGCCTCACCGATGTGGACGGCCAATGCCGCCACCATATCGCCCAGTGGCGACACTGCCGATGGCAAGGTGCATTTCACCCCGGCCAATCTCTGCGCCATGTTTCATCGATCGATCGAACATAACGTTACCGGTCGCGCCCTTGCCGCAACCTTCCCCGATCCTGACCATTTCACCCACCACCCGGCCCTGCCCGCCGTCAGCCATTTTGGCGACGAAGGGGCCGCCAACCACACCCGTTTTTGTGATGATTACGGCACAGCAGGCATCGAATTTTTCGTTTTTGGCCGCTATGCCTTTCAGGGTAGCCATACTCAGCCCGGCAGGTATCCGGCCCGGCAAACATTTGAAGCAGGCAGCGCCATCGCCCGCCATCATGGCCTGTCGGATGCCCGCACTGTTCATGCCCAGCAAAACCCGCACCTGATTGATGCCGGGGTTTTCCATAACGATGTGATTGCGGTCGGCAATGCCAATACCCTGTTTCATTATCAGGATGCCTTTGTCGATACCCCGGCGGTGCTAGATGAAATCCGCCGCAAACTAACCGGCATCGACGATTTCATCAGCATTGAAGTCCCGCGGGATCGTGTGCCGCTGGATGATGTGATCAAAAGCTACCTGTTTAATTCACAGCTTTTGCGCCTGCCCGAAAATGGCGACATGATGCTGGTTCTACCCACCGAAGCCGAAGACACTATTTCCGTCCGCGATTATGTTTATGATCTGATCGGCAAGGGCAACACGCCGATCAAACAGGTCAAATTCTTTGATCTGCGCCAAAGTATGCAAAATGGCGGCGGCCCCGCCTGCCTGCGCTTGCGCGTTGCGCTTAATCAGGCCGAACTGGCCGCCACCAACCCAAAAACGCTTCTCGATAACGACGGCTTCACCCAACTCACCAACTGGGTGAACCGCCATTACCGCGACCACCTCATCGCCGACGATTTCCGCGACCCGCAATTGCTCACCGAGGTTCGAACCGCGTTAGATGAACTGACCCAATTGCTCAATCTTGGGCGGATTTACGATTTTCAACGATAATACAACCTGCTCAAAGCGGCTCGGCATTACTTTCGCCAATAATAACGAAAAAATCTCGTCGAGCCGCGATGATGAAAATAGGCAAGGCCTGCCCCCAAAACTGCACCAATGATTGCTGCCTGAAGGTAGGCTTCCAAGCCATAGTCGGTGTCAAAAAAATGTGCGAACAAACCAACGGCAACAGCTGACAACATGGCGATCAACGCCGCTGCACGCTTCATTTCTCTTGGGCTTGCCCCATGTACAACCTCAGCCTTGCATCCGATACATACTCTTACGTTATCTGCCGATTCTGTATTGCAGTGCGAACAAATCAATTCCAAGCCCCCACGAATAGATTCCAAGCCGATAAAATATGCACCAGCTCAAGTTGTGTCACTCTTTTTTAGCCGCATCCCCTGCGGTACCGGTATGTGGCTTCAAAATTTAATACCGGGCGGGACATGGCACTATGGCGTTGAAGACTAAAACGCCACCCCGTCCGGGAGACCTGCCATGCCCACATCTTACGATAGCGACCGCCTGAAAAAGGCCGATTCCGCCAATATTTTGCATCCAGCCAGCATCGTTGCCGATGTTGCGGCCAAAGGCCCGCGCATTATTGCGCAGGGTAAGGGATGTTTCATTACCGATACCGATGGCAAACGCCAGCTTGATGGTGTCGGCGGGCTTTGGTGTATGAATATCGGTTATGGTCGCCCCGAAATTGGCGACGCCATGAAAAAAGCATCGGACCAGCTGGGCTATTTCCACACCTTTGCCGGGCATTCCAACCCCGCGCAAATCGAACTGGCCGAACGGCTGGTGGCGAAAATGCCCGACCATATCAACAAGGTGTTTTTTGGCAGTTCCGGGTCGGATGCCAATGACAGCCTGATGAAAATCGTTTGGTATTATAATGGCCTGCGCGGCAAGCCGGAAAAACGCAAAATCATTTCCCGCCGTCAGGCCTATCACGGCACCACCATTGCCTCGGCCAGTCTGACCGGCCTTGCATCCTTTCACCGCAATTTCGGCCTGCCATTGGCCGAGGTGAAACACACCTCCCTGCCCCATTATTACCGCGAAGCCAAACCGGGCGAAAGCGAGATGGAATTTTCCTTCCGTCTGGCGTGCGAGCTTGAAGACATGATCCTTGCCGAAGGCCCGGAAACTGTGGGTGCCTTCATTGCCGAACCGGTTATGGGCGCTGGCGGTGTTATCACCCCGCCCGAAGGCTATTTTGCCGCAGTTCAAAATGTGCTGAAAAGGCACGATATCCTGTTTATATGCGACGAAGTTGTGTGTGGATTTGGTCGCCTGGGTGACTGGTTCGGCCACCGGGTGTATGACATTCGCCCCGACATGGTCGCCACCGCCAAAGGCATCACCAGCGGTTATTTCCCGCTATCGGCGGCGTTCATCAGCGATGATATCTGGAATGTTTTGCGCGAGGGGTCGGCGACACTGGGCGCATTTGCCCATGGCTTTACCTATTCCGGCCATCCGGTTGGGGCGGCGGTCGCCATGGCCAACCTTGACATTCTGGAAAACGAAAACCTGATCAGCAATGCCGCCGATGTTGGCGCGTATCTGCATCAGTCCCTTGCCGACGCATTGGGCGACCATGCCCATATTGGCGAAATTCGCGGACGTGGCATGATTGGCGCGATCCAGTTGATGGCGGATCGCGAGACCAGAACCGGCTTTGACCTTAAACACAAAATTGCCGCACGCTGCGTTGCTGCAATTGGCGAGCTTGGTGTCATCTATCGCCCGCTTCCCACCGCCGACAGCATTGCATTTTCCCCGCCCCTGTGCCTGACACGGGACGAAGCCGACCAGATGGTCGATGCGCTGTGCAAAGGGCTTGATCAGGTGACTGGCGGGCTTAGCCGCGAAGAACGCAAGGGCCTGGCTGCCTAAAGCATATTTCCTTTAATATGCTTTAGGTCAACAAAATACAGGTGCTGTTTACGACAGCACTGCCCCGGTTTGCTTTTTGCAACCGGGGTTCTTTCGTTCGCTCTCATTCCCCGCTACAATGCGCGGGCAACACGAGATTGGGCACGATGATAAAAATAGACGCGATCAACCATAAAATCCTGCGCGCCTTGCAGGCCAATGCCAAACTAACCAATCTTGCCCTGTCAAAACTGATTGGTTTAAGCCCCAGCCCCTGCCTGGACCGGGTGAAAAAGCTGGAACGCGAAAAGGTGATCAAGCGCTATCGTGCCGTGATCAACATTGAGAAGCTGTGCCCGCATGTCCGCGTCTTTGCCGAAATCACGCTGGAAGGCAAAGGGGCGGATGATTACACCAAATTCGCCGATGCCATCCGCGACATTCCCGAAGTGGTCGCCGGATACCGCATTTCCGGCCCCTATGATTACATGCTGTGCCTGGTCTGCCGCGATGTGCAGCATTACCATTCGCTGTCCGAGGAGATGATTTACGGCAACCTTGGCATCACCAAATTCATTGGTCATGTCGCCCTGGCCCAGACCAAAGCGTTCAAGGGTTTTCCGGTTTGAAAAAGTGATTCTGGAAAGCTATACCAATTGAGAACTAAAACAATTATCTCTCAACCTTAAGTTAATAAAATTTCATAATAAATTTATCTTTTTCTAAACAAAGGTCCATCATCTATACTAGGATTGACAATCCCAATCTCATCCGAATCTTCTCCAAGTTTTTCCGATTTTTTTGATGTCCAACTGTCCGCAAATGATGAACGATCCGTACTAGAGAAATCCAACAACACTCCCAAAAACGACTTTCCTTCGTGAGTTATACTGTCAAAAGAAGATAAATTTAAATTAAACGCTTCATGTTCTAAATATCGCGCCAACTGAAAAAGACTATCACCTTTTAAATTAGCCAGAACAAAGTCAACTATTATTTCAGCAGGTATATTTTGATAATCTCTCTGAACTGCAGATATCATTGTCTGGGATAAAGCTCTTCCATTTGGAACATACTTCTCAACCAATGCGGCAGCAACTCGAATTGTTTCTATACCCGCCTCAAGATCATCATGGCCGAATCTGATTACATTCAAGAGTGTATTTCTTCTCTCTTCAAAAGACTTAAACGACACCTTCGAAACACAAAGATCTATGGAAATAGCAGCAATTGAAGCAGAAATATAAGATAGTCTTAAAAATACCTCGGCAGCATTGCTATTTGGGTGAGACTGATTAGAAAGCTGAGAAAACTTGCAAAAATGATCCAATGCACGATTGATCGTTCCGAATCCAAAATCGTCGATTAATGACGCCTTAAGATCACGATAAGAATCATTAATTTGCTTTCCTTTTCGTGAACTATCTACAGCTTTAATTTTTCGCTCAAGGCTCTCCTCATCAATCCTATCATTAAAAAGAACTTTTTCACTTTCGGCCATCCGTTTAATATCGGAACCATCAAGTACAGAAACACCGATTCTTCTCGACATTTCATGCAAAAGAGGTCGAGTATCCGTAGTCGCAATATATGCACCATCAACCCTTAAAAGCTCAGCCAGACCTTTTGTCCAAAATAAACGTTCAATAGCTTTCGGTTTTGTTTTTGACTTTGCGTCGACAATCTGGGTTCGCCTAGAGGAACCTGTTGGTCTCTCATACAGCCAAATATCTACGTCAGTGAGGTCATCACCATGCAATTGAAAAGGAACACCCCTAACAGCATAAACTCCTGCCCGGATAAAATAAGCACGCAAAAGTTCTTCAAGCTGATAACCCTTTTCCCCAGATTTTGCGGCCATCAAACAGATCTCCTTCCACGAAGCGCACTAAGAATGTCGTGCGTTTTTCGTTTACTAGGCTGGGATTGAGTTTTCCGCACCTGCTCGCGGGTCCTTTCAGGTCCTTTATAGCCCAACATCGGGGCACTAGGCGGCACACTTAAGGTTTCCGCATTTGCTTCGCCGCGTTTTAATACTTGCAAAGCTAATTCACCAATATCTTTCTTTAAAAGCCTCATTCGGTACATGTTCCCGCCAGCTGACGTTAACTTTACAACTCGATTTTGCTCCAACACCCTATAGTCGGCTCCTATTGCGGTAGCGGGGCCAATGCTACGCCCAGAAATCAATGCGTTTAAAATCCAGTCAACGCTAATAATTCTCCCTTGAGAACTGGATCGCAATTGCATACCATAAGCAAGAGCTGAAACTAATGCCTTTGCAAGATCAAAACTATCATCAACTATTGGATTTACAAACTTGTGAAAAGCGCCGGGAAGAGTGACAAACGCATGTTCCCCCAGTTCATTCGAAACCGTATTAATCTCAAAAACAGCTGCGGCCTTCAATTTTTCAAACAATTCCCTTTCAAGAACTTTTTCACATCTAATTGCCGATAGACAACCGTGCGCTGAGATCAAACCCATCACTTCGTTTAATTTATTTTGTTCATTTGACGAAAGAGAAGACAGCACTCTCGCTGATTTTTCAACAGAATCTCTTTTAAAAAGATTTCCATTAAATAACAAAATATTTGAATCATCATCTCCTTCCTGATCAACAAAACCGATTTCAACAGATCTTCGAAGAAAATCCGTTACATCAGATTTGCTCATCTCGAACGAATCTCCGATTAAATCTTTTGCATCTTTTAAATAAATAGGTGAACTAGAAGCTACTTCGCCAAGCTCTATTGCTGCCACCTCAAATGATTTTGGATTTCCGTCTTCAAAGATATCAACAGCATGCCGAAGAACGCCCCGAGTGTTTACACCGAGAACAACAACTTCTCCCGCCACCTCATCAATTACCCGTCTTTCTTTTAGCAAATTTAAATAATGTGGGAGTTCAGATCTTGGGTTTAAGCGCGCTGAACGGCCAACCGCAAGCACCTCTTCGCTTGAAAGGTGCGCTTCGTCTGCTTCAGCCAGCTTCATCAAAAGATCTGCGGCTTTTCCCGCTTCATCCAACACCGAGTACTCGGAAGGCGCCTCAACGTCCATCGCAATTTTTCGAGCGTGATGGACAATCCATGCCCCTCGATTTTCTTTTTCTTGATCAGCTCGCATGTTCCCCCCACTGAACAATCTTATGATATTCCCCACATCTAAATAGCTTCACAAAAAAATAATGCAACTATAGAGTTAATTCCGCCCACCCTCATTAGATAACCTACCGTCATCTTCGCATAGAATAAACCACTTGGTCATCAATAGCGGCTATGCAGTGACAAAACTGGAAAGTGCATGATAATTGATGAACACATCAACCTTGGCATCACCAAATTCATTGGTCATGTCGCCCTGGCACAGACCAAAGCGTTCAAGGGTTTTCCGGTTTAATTTCCCGGCCCGACAATCACCCATTGCATTCAAGTCGCCAAATTGCACAAATTAAAACTGGAATTCGCCACAGAGACAACAAATTTAGTGTGAATTGTCAAATGGCGCTTGCATCGGAACGCAATCCGTATTACCCGGTTTGTAGTGGTGAAATTAATTCAATAACACTTTAAAAATGTTATTTACCGTCAGGAAAGACAATGCAGCCTAATCTGACCCATCTCCGCCAGCTAGAGGCAGAAAGCATTCATATCATTCGCGAAGTGGCGGCATCGTTTGAGCGCCCGGTGATGTTATATTCCATCGGCAAGGATTCATCGGTTTTGCTGCATCTGGCGCGCAAGGCGTTTTACCCGGCCCCACCGCCCTTTCCCTTGATGCATGTCGACACGACCTGGAAATTTCGCGAAATGATCGAATTTCGCGACAAGGTTGCCGCGCAATATGGGTTCGAGCTGATTGTGCACATCAATGAAGACGGTGTGAAACAGGGCATTGGCCCGTTCACCCATGGCTCTGGCGTGCATACCGATGTGATGAAAACCCAGTCGCTTAAACAGGCGCTGAACAAATACAAATTTGATGCAGCCTTTGGTGGCGCGCGCCGCGACGAAGAAAAAGCCCGTGCCAAGGAACGCGTGTTTTCCTTCCGCACCGAAACCCACCGCTGGGACCCGAAAAACCAGCGCCCGGAATTGTGGGACATTTACAATGCGCGCATCAACAAGGGCGAAAGCATTCGCGCCTTTCCGATCTCGAACTGGACCGAGCTTGATATCTGGCAATATATCTATCTTGAACAAATTCCGATTGTGCCGCTGTATTACGCCGCCAAGCGCCCGGTTGTTGAACGTGACGGCACCCTGATCATGGTCGATGACGACCGGATGCCGCTCAAAGACGGGGAAGTGCCGGAAATGAAATCCGTCCGGTTCCGCACCCTTGGCTGTTACCCGCTGACCGGGGCGGTTGAATCCGAGGCGGCAACCCTGCCCGACATCATTCAGGAAATGCTGCTGACCCGCTCTAGCGAACGTCAGGGGCGCATGATCGACCATGACGAAGCCGGGTCGATGGAAAAGAAAAAGCAGGAAGGCTATTTCTAATGGCACATAAATCCGATTTGATCGCGGGTGACATTCTTGGCTACCTCAAGGCTCAGGAAGAAAAAAGCCTGCTGCGTTTCATCACCTGCGGCAGCGTTGATGACGGCAAAAGCACCCTGATTGGCCGCCTGTTGTGGGATTCCAAACTGATCTTTGAAGACCAGTTGGCAGCGTTGGAAGTAGATTCTCGCAAGGTTGGCACCCAGAACGGCGAAATTGATTTTGCCTTGCTGCTTGACGGGCTTCAGGCCGAACGCGAACAGGGCATTACCATTGATGTCGCCTATCGCTTTTTTTCGACCGACAAGCGCAAATTCATCGTCGCCGACACTCCGGGCCACGAACAATATACCCGCAACATGGCCACCGGTGCCTCGACCGCCGATGTCGCCGTGATCCTGATTGATGCCCGCAAAGGCATATTGACCCAAACCCGCCGCCACAGCTTTATCACCTCCCTTCTGGGTATTCGCAATGTGGTGCTGGCCGTCAATAAAATGGATCTGGTCAATTATGACCAAGCCACCTTTGACCGTATCGTTGGCGAATATCAGGAATTTGCCCAACAACTGAATTACAAGTCGATCCAGGCAATTCCAATGTCGGCTCTGCGCGGCGATAACATTATTGACTCCAGCCCCAATACCCCGTGGTATGATGGCCCCAGCCTGCTGGGTCATCTTGAAACGGTGGAAGTTGAACAGGAAGCGATCGAAAAACCGTTCCGCCTGCCCGTTCAATGGGTTAATCGCCCCAACCTCGATTTTCGTGGTTTCTCGGGCACGGTATCGTCGGGTGTTGTCAAACCGGGTGATAAAATTGTCGTTTCGTCCTCGGGGCAGACCAGCACGGTCAGGGAAATCGTCACCTATGACGGCAATCTTGACCAAGCCATTGCCGGACAGGCAATTACCCTGACACTGCAAGACGAAATCGACATTTCGCGCGGCGATGTTTTGGCATCCAGCGAGGCCCGCACCGATTATGCCGATCAGTTTGAAGCCCGCATCATCTGGATGCACGAAGACGAAATGCTGCCCGGCCGCCCCTATCTGATCAAGATGGGCGGGCAGCTTTCCGGTGCGCAAATCAGCACCCTGAAATACAAGGTCAATGTTAATACGCTGGAACATGTGGCGGGTAAAACGCTGGAACTAAACGAAGTTGGCATTGCCAATATCGCCGCTGACCGTGCGCTGGCGTTTGATCCCTATGATGATAACCGCCATACCGGGCGTTTCATCATCATTGACCGCTACACCAACGCAACCGTTGGCGCGGGGATGGTCAACCATTCCCTACGCCGGGCCACCAATATCAAGTGGCAGGAAATGGATGTTAGCAAACAGGTGCGTGCCACCCAGAAAGGCCAAAAATCGGCTGTTCTGTGGTTTACCGGCCTGTCGGGTGCGGGTAAATCCACCATCGCCAATCTGGTGGAAAAAAAGCTCAATGCGCTGGGTAAACATACCTATAGCCTCGATGGCGACAATGTACGCCATGGCCTGAACAAGGACCTTGGCTTTACCGACGCCGACCGGGTAGAAAACATCCGCCGGGTCGGCGAAACCGCCAAGCTGTTTGTCGATGCCGGGCTGATCACGCTGGTTTCCTTCATTTCCCCGTTCAAAAGCGAACGGCAAATGGCACGCAGCCTGCTTGAAGATGGCGAGTTTATCGAGGTGTTTATCAATACCCCGCTAGAAGTCTGTGAAGAACGCGATGTGAAAGGCCTTTATAAAAAAGCCCGCGACGGCAAAATCGCCAACTTCACCGGTATCGACAGCCCCTATGAAGCCCCGGAAAACCCGGAGATTACGGTAAACACCTCGGACCAAAGTGCCGAAGATGCCGCCGAAATGGTGGTCAACCAGCTTGAAGAATTTGGCATTTTGGCCGCGTGGTTCCCGGACATCTGACACTACACATCACGCGACATATCCCGATTTAATCACCACCCGGCACCTTGTTGCCGGGTGTTTTTTTATGTGTTCTGCAATAATTGTAATATATCTGGTTGCACGATATTGTACGCTCGCCGCAAGCACTTGAAACAAGGAGAGACAAAGGTGGTAACAGGTCGCAGTATCCGTTTATTCCTTGTTGACGGCACACCCAACGGTATTTTAACCGCCGAAATCATGAACTGGACAGGGCATGTATTATCTGCCCCCAGGACGCGATTACCTGATTTCGTAAAACGCGCTGAAACCGGGCGAACGGGCATTTATTTTCTGACGGGCCCTGATGAAATGTCGCCAAATAAAAATCGCGTCTATGTCGGGGAAAGCGACAATGTCGCGACCCGCCTGGTCACCCATAACAACGATCCTCGTAAAGCATTTTGGGACAAAGCCTGTGTGATTTCCAGTAAAGACCAAAACCTTACCAAGGCCCATGCGCGCTATCTGGAAAGCAGGCTGATTAACATCATACAAAATGCAGGACGCGCAATACTGGACAATAACACCGCCCCCGAATACGGCTATCTTCCCGAAGCAGATTTGGCGGACATGGAGTTCTTCATCGAACAAATCCGAATTGTCCTACCTGTGTTAGGGCTAGATTTTCTGCGTGACAAAACCAAAAGTGAAGCAAGGAAGCCAGAGCCGTCGTCTGACACTTTCACGACAGACACAGACGAGGTAGCTCCAACTTTTATCCTTCGCAGCAAAAAACACGATCTTGAAGCAACAGCACAACAAATTAACGGTGATTTCGTTGTACTAGCGGGCTCAGACGCGCGGTTCGCATGGGAAGGTGTCACAGGAGGGTATGAAGCCCTACATAATCAACTCGTTGCCGATAAAATTCTTGTCAGCAACGGGGAAAACCGTCGTGCTTTTGCTGAAGATTACAGTTTCAGCAGCCCCAGTGCCGCATCCAATGTCATTTTAGGACGCTCAGACAATGGACGCGCATCATGGCGACGAAAGCCAACAGGTGAAACCTATGCCGACTGGCAAAATTCCCAGATCGAGAAATCCCTGATCGACGCCGAAACTTGATAGACTGCATCGTGGCAAATCACGTGTATTGATATAATATGCACGTCATCAAACGGACATCTGCCCAGGTTTTAAAGCAGCTCTTTAGATTTTTTACCAATCTCAAGTGCGGTATCCAGCAAAGGCTGGCAGCGTGAAATATCAAAGCGCAGATTGCTTTGGCGGGCATTGGCAAAAATGGCGCGCAAAGCATCATCACCAACCGGGGCGGCCAGGGAACCGAATGCATTTTGTAAAAACGCATGATGCTGTTCTGGCAGCGGAGCCAGGTTGTTTTTGCGGTTAAACAGATACATTTCTGACAGCTTGAAATTCTGTTCCATGTTGCGATACAGAATTGTCTGGTAATTCGCGTGCATTTCGAGTTCGCCGTATCTGTTTACAAACAGGATCGGGAACATCACGGCAAGTTCGGGCAAATAGCGATTGGCATAAACCTGTCCGCCCCAGTATTTCTCCGCCAGCTTGCCATACATGTTATAATCGCGAATGCCATAAAAACCGGACTTCGCCCACGGCAAAATCTCGATCTGCGGTTTGGCGGGATTGACCGTATCATTGGCAACATCAACATACAGATTGCCAATCTGAAACGCGTTCTGGAAATAATTGTTGCGCAAATTTCCCCATACCCGTTTGGCAATGCCACCATTGGCACAAAAATCCCGCAGGGCCTTCATCGCCGGTGTGGTCGGGTTATGGATCTGATTTTGCAACAAATCGCGCACCCCCTTGGTAATCTCAAGGCAATAGCCCTTGGGGTAGGTTCGGCGCGGGTTATTGCGGACTTCAGCCGAATTTTTGTAACTGTTATCAAAGGCCGTGCGCAATTGCTGAAGATCAGCCTTCAACCCCTCTATATGCGGAGCCAGATATGTTTTTGACAATTTGTTCTGGCGAAAATTAATCTCCGCCGGTGTTTCCTCGTCAGCACGGGTTGCGATTTGCTCAAGGGTCAGTTCCTGCACGGCCATCAAGTCTGCCTTTGTTTCCAATTTGCGTTATCAACACCACCATACACAGCATCGCGCGAACGATCATGCTCAAAACATATCAACGCACATTATCGCGCACGGCGGCACCTGCCTGCCCACGAAACAAAACCAGAAGTTTCCAAAGCCACCCGACGTCAACGACCCGGCTTCCTGCCGTGACAAAAAAAATTCATTTATGCAAAATCCCGCCATTTCTCGCGTGAAATGGATCATAGGCAGGGGGGCACACCGCCCCTTGCATCAGGTTTTTCATTGCGCCAAACGTTTCTAAACCCCATCTTATCATTAAGACTTTTAGACAGGGTCCGTAACCGGAAATTCAGGATCGCACGCAAAAAACATTCAAATATTGCTGTTTGCCCAAGCACGCAGTTTACCGCCCCGGTCACCCTCCGGCATTGGTTCTGCCAACAGGTGATTTGCCCTGCAAAGGCTGCGATTTCAACCGGGGATTTGCAAAAATCCCCAATTGCTTTCCCCGAATGATTAAACTGGAAAGATATATGCCTGTGACGACCAACGCCCCGGCCCCCGAAACACAGCCGCATCACGACGATATTATATATCCGTCACTGATCCCGTTTTCACTGGCGCATCTGGCGTGTTTTGCCGCCATCTGGACCGGCATCACGTGGCAAGCCGCCGTGCTGGGCCTTGTGTTATATGTGGTCCGCATGTTTGGCGTAACAGGCGGTTATCATCGTTATTTTTCCCATCGTGCTTTTGCCACCAGCCGTTTTTTCCAGTTTGTGCTGGCCGTGCTGGCGCAAAGCAGTGCGCAAAAAAGCGTGTTGTGGTGGGCGGCCAAACATCGCCATCATCACAAATATTCCGACACCGTGGACGATGTGCATTCACCGCGACACAAGGGCTTTGTCTATAGCCATGTCGGCTGGATTTTTGCCCGCAAACACGACACTGCAGACCTTTCGGTTGTCAGCGATTTAACCCGCTATCGTGAACTGATGTGGTTACATAAATTTGAAACCGCCCCGGCCATTCTGCTGGCAATTGCCTGCTTTTTCATTGCCGGTTGGTCCGGCCTTGTTGTCGGCTTTTTCTGGAGCACGGTTGCCTGCTATCACGGCACATTCGGCATTAATTCGCTGGCCCATGTCCGGGGCAGCACGCGCTATGTCACCGGTGATGATTCCCGCAATAACTGGCTGCTGGCGATTTTCACCCTGGGCGAAGGCTGGCACAATAATCATCACGCCTATCAAAGCAGCGCCCGGCAGGGGTTTCGCTGGTGGGAATATGATCCGACCTATTATGCCCTGTGCCTGCTGTCGTGGGTCGGGCTGGTGCGTGATTTAAAGCAGCCGCCCCAACAAGTGCTGCGCAATGAACAGCGCCTTGGCACCAAGGTGATCAACCGTGCCGCCGAACAACTGGCCGCCCATTTTGATTCCGACCGTATCGCCAGGGCGATCTGCAATTCCCTGCATGGCCCGGAATTGCAGAACCTGCAACAGGCATTGACCAACGCACGGGATCGCACCAGCGACGCCCTGCACGGGCTTCATCTGCCGCACCTGCCCAGCCGCGATGAATTTATGGCAACCGCCCGGCAAATGTTCGCCAAGACCAAATCGCTAGATGACATTATCGACCGTGCCTATGACTATTTCCTGGCATCGGTCGGCAACCGTCTGGCTGCCGTACCGGTCCCGGCCAAATAACATTTGCCTTGCGATCATCGAACAACGACACAATTTTTCACCCCCGGCACGATAGCGCGCCGGGGGTTTATTGTTTGCAAGCGACATCGCCCCGCAAAACCGCAAGCCATGTTAAAGCGCATTTCGGGCCAAAAACGTCGCCAGTCCATCCATCGCCCGATGGATAAGGTCTTCCGATACAGCGTAGCAGGCCCGGATATAGCCTGCCCCCTCTGGCCCGAAGGCCTCGCCCGGTGCCAGGCCAATGCCTTCGTCACGCAACAGGTTTTTGGCAAATGAAAGCGTATCAGATACACCATCAACCTTGAAAAACGCATAAAAGGCGGCTTCGGCCTCGGGCAGCATAATACGCGGCATGTTGGATAATCGTTCAACCAGCACCTTGCGCGAGCGGGCATAGCGATTGCGTGCAGACACCACAAAATCCTCGCCATCGCGCAGGGCAACAATGCCCGCTTGTTGAATAAACCCGGCCGGGCAGGACACATTAAATTCCATCAGTTTTTCAAGCTCGCCGGTAATGGCGACAGGTGCCGTAATCCAGCCCAAGCGCCAGCCTGTCATCGCCCATGCCTTGGAAAAACTGTTAATAACCATGATACGGCGGTTCTCCGTCATAAACGGCACAAAGGACGGCGCACAATCCTGCCCGTTATAAACCAGGCGGGCATAAACCTCGTCGGCGATGATCCATATGCCATGTTTGTCGGCAAATTCTACCAACCGCACCTGGTCTTTGGCAGGTATCATCCAGCCGGTCGGGTTATTGGGCGTATTTAACAAAATGACCTTTGTTTTCGCGCCACACGCGGCAAACAATGCCTCAAGATCAAGCTGCCAGCCGCCATGTCCATCTCCCCCGGTGCCGTGTGCGCGCAAGGGCACCGTGCTAACATCGGCGCCCAACACACGGGGAATGGCAACAATATTGGGCCAGATCGGTGCCGTGGTCACCATATGGTCACCCGCCCCCAGCACCGCCTGCAATGTCACCATCATCGCGTTCAGACCCGATACCGTGACAATGACATTTTCCGGGACCAGCGCGGTTTGATAAAGCCGGTTCATATAGCCTGCCAATGCCTTGCGAAGCGGTGCGATTCCGGCATTGGGCTGATAAAATGTATCCCCGGCCGCCAGGGCATTAATGGCGGCCTGACGGATAAATTCCGGCGTTGGCTGGTCGGGTTCGCCAAACCACAAAGGCACAACATTTTCCCGCCCCATGCCCAAATGGGCAACTTCACGAATTTGTGACGGCACTATATCGCGCACCACCTGACGAATGCCTTGATGAACGAAAGGGCTGCGGGCCGCAAAATCATTGGCGCTCATAATAAAGGGGCTCCTGTCATCAAAACAATCTGATGCACAATTTCAGCGCGAAAAGGGGCATCGGGTCAACACGCATTTAAGTAAATATCCCAAATCGCTCACTTTCATTCCGGAAGGATCAAATCCAAAATCCTCTGCGGCCAAACAGCCATGCCTTTTGCACATAGGTTCTTTGCTGCCCCTATGATTGACATTTTAAATGCAGTAAAAGGATAATCTACCACACCATTTTCAGTGGACAACCACCCACCCCTCCAAGATCGGACCTGTTTCCATGCGTGATACGCCTGCTTCTGCGAAGAATTCATCGGGCTGGACCCTGTTTTTGCCCAAACTGGTAACCGTTTTTCGCGAAGGATACGGCTTGGCAGATTTGCGCCAGGATGCAATCTCGGGGTTAACGGTGGCGGTGGTTGCCCTGCCCTTGTCGATGGCGCTGGCCATTGCCAGTGGTGCCAGCCCGGATAAAGGCCTGATCACGGCCATTATCGCCGGTTTCGTCATTTCGGCATTTGGCGGCAGCCGGTTTCAAATTGGCGGGCCGACCGGTGCGTTTGTGGTTGTGGTGTTCAATGTCATTGCCCAATACGGCTATGACGGGTTGATCATTGCCACTCTGATGGCCGGGATCATGCTGATCATTGCCGGACTGGCGCGGTTTGGCACCTGGATCAAATATATCCCCGAACCGGTGGTTACCGGGTTTACATCCGGCATTGCCGTGATCATTTTTACCAGCCAGATCAAAGATCTGTTCGGGTTGAAAATGACCGAAATGCCGGCCGAGTTTATTGCCAAAATCGAGGCCATGTGGCAGGCACGCGATACCCTGGACCCTGTTAACCTGGCAATTGCCGTGGGCGCGCTGGCCGTGATCATCCTTGCCCGGCGCACCGCCCCGAAATTACCCAGCTTTTTAATCGCGGTCACCATCGCGTCACTCATTGTGGCCGCAGGCAACCTGCCGGTTGATACCATTGGCTCGCGTTTTGGCGGTATTTCGGCCAATATCGGCCTGCCGCACCTGCCAACGATCACAATGGCCCGCATCATGGAACTGATGCCCAGCGCCTTTACCATTGCCTTTCTCGCCGGGATCGAAAGCCTGCTTTCCGCCATGGTCGCCGATGGCATGACCGGGCGGCGTCACCGCTCGAACTGCGAACTGGTGGCACAGGGTTTGGGCAACCTGGTGTCGGGTGTATTTGGTGGACTGCCCGCCACAGGGGCCATTGCGCGCACAGCAACCAACATTCGTTCCGGGGCAAAATCACCCGTTTCAGGCATGTTGCACGCCGTATTTTTGCTGATTTTCATGCTGGTTCTGGCCCCGCTGGCCAATTACATTCCGCTGGCCGCCCTGGCCGCGGTGTTAATGGTTGTCGCCTGGAATATGAGCGAGATAGACCGTTTCGCCCGCTTGCTGCGCGGCCCGATTGGCGACCGGCTGGTGTTAATCGTTACCTTCGGGCTTACCGTCATGGTCGATCTGACTGTGGCCATTCAGGCCGGGGTGGTGCTGGCTGCCATCCTGTTCATGCACCGCATGTCTGAAAGCGTGATCATTTCACAAACCTCGGCCAGCGATGCCGTGGGCGATGATATTTCCTCCTCCGCGTCCTCGCGGGTGTTAATCCGCCAGGACCAGCCTGATGCAACGTCCGACCGGCCCATTACGCGGGAGGGCATCCCCGACAATCTTGAAATTTACCGCCTGTCCGGCCCGCTGTTTTTTGGCGTTGCCAACCGCTTGACCGACGTGATTGACAGTGTGGCAGGTTACCCGCGCGACTTTATTTTATGTATGGATGATGTCCCCATGATCGATGCCAGTGGCGCATCGCGCATTGAACATTTCGTCTCGACCTGCAATCGCCACGGCACCCGGCTGTTTTTATGCGGCCTGCGCCCACAACCCCAAAAGGTTCTGGCTGGCATGGGCATCCTTGATCGAACCGGCCTGCATGTCGAAGCCGATATCGCTGCTGCATTGCAAAAAATTACACAGCCTTCTGCCGCCTAGGCGATTGGCAAAACCTGTATCTCAGCCAAAAGACACAGCCCCGGACAGAAAAATCTGCTCCGGGGTTTTTGCTGTTTTTTTACCCGTGAAATGACACGCAACACCTCGCAAACACCCCGCCACCTGCCGGTTTGAAGGACCTTCACAGGTGCACCGCCTGATATCGAATTTGCGACAAACAACGTCAAGAACCGGAATAAAACTTTGCGATCACATATTTTTTTGGAAACCTGTTTCAAATTACGACGTTTCAATTAACATGGCAGAACATTCAGACATTCCACCGTGGCCGCAAGAGCCCTTCATTCATTCCTGACTGACCGGACAGACAAGAATTAATGCAAGATGGCTGGAAGTTTGTACAATCAATAATTGTGAAATCAGGGAACTTTTATGTCAGAAGTGGTGATCTCGGCCCGCTCGGTCAGCAAGCGATTTGGCAGTGGCACGCATGCTGTCCATGCACTAGACAATGTTTCGGTTGATATTTTCCAAAACGAATTTTTCACCATGCTGGGCCCGTCTGGCTGCGGTAAAACCACTTTGCTGCGCCTTATTGGCGGGTTTGAACAAACAACAACCGGCGAAATTGCGCTGGAAGGCCAGGTTTTAAACGACCTGCCACCGTTCAAACGGCCGATTAATACGGTTTTTCAATCTTATGCCCTGTTTCCGCATTTAACCGTGCGCCAGAACATTACCTTTGGCCTGGAAATGCAAAATATCTCGCGCCAGAATGCCGCCAAACGCGCCGATGAAATGCTGGAGCTGGTGCGCCTGTCGCAATTTGGCGACCGCCAGCCCAGCCAGCTTTCAGGCGGGCAACAACAACGTGTTGCCCTGGCCCGCGCCCTGGCCCCTGCCCCAAAGGTTTTACTGCTTGATGAACCGTTATCAGCCCTTGATTTGAAATTGCGCAAGGAAATGCAGATCGAACTAAAACGTCTGCAAACCGAAACCGGCATTACCTTTGTGTTTGTCACCCATGACCAGGAAGAAGCCCTGACCATGTCAGACCGCATTGCGGTGATGCAATCGGGTAAAATCTTGCAAATTGGCACCCCGCGCGACATTTACGAAACCCCGACCCACCGCTTTGTTGCCGACTTCATTGGCGACAGCAACTTTTTGCATGGCGACATCAAACAAAATGGCGGCCATGCTGTACTTGCACTCCCGGGCGGGCAACATGTCAGCCTTGCTGATGTGGATACGGGCGCACGCCTGTCAAAAACGGCCACCATCGCCATCAGGCCCGAACGTTTGATGGTGCACCCCGTCGGGGTTGCCGAAACCACCTACACCACCTTGCGCGGCAAAATCGCCGATGTGGTCTATTTTGGGACCGACACCACCTATCACATCGCCATCGACGATCAGACCGCACTTTTGGCACGGGTGCAAAACCGCGATGGCAGCACAATGCCCTTTGCCCAAGGCAACGATGTTAACATTACCCTGCCATCGGGTGCCATTCGCGTGCTGGTGGATTAACTCATGGAAATATTCACACGTCACAAACGTTTTTGGCTGATCGCCCCTGCCGTTGTTTATATCGGCTTTTTCATGGGCCTGCCGCTGGTGCAAATGGCCTATGTTTCAATTCTGGAACGCGGGGTCAATGGCGGGGTTGAATGGGGGAACTTCTCGTTTGAATCCTATATCTCGTTCATTTTTGAACGCGATCTGATGGATAATTTGATGGTCAATACCGACTATCTGCAAATTTTCCTTCGCTCGTTCGAACTATCTGCCATTACCACGGTTCTGGCCCTGATCCTTGGGTTCCCCACCGCGTTTTACATTGCCATGCAGCCGCAAGGCCGGCGCAACATGTTTATCTTTCTGGTCACCATTCCGTTCTGGACCAACATTTTGGTGCGCAACTATGCCTGGATGTTGTTATTGCGCAATGGCGGGCTGATTGACAATTTACTGGCCTATTTTGGCATCGATACCGGCGGGCTGGATATTCTCTATACCCCCTATGCCGTCTCCATCGGGCTGACTTACACCTATTTGCCCTTCATGGTGCTACCGATTTATGCCAGCCTTGAAAAACTGGATCATCGCCTGATCGAGGCGGCCTTTGATCTGGGGGCGAACAAGCGCAAGGCCATGACACGCATCATTCTGCCCCTGGCAGCTCCTGGCATTGTTGCCGGTGCCATCCTTGTTTTCATTCCCAGCCTGGGGGCCTATGTTACGCCCGAATTGTTAGGCGGCGGTAAATTCATGATGATCGCCAATCTGATCGGCAGCCAGTTTGGGGCGGCGCGCAACTGGCCGTTTGGCTCCGCCCTTGGTTTCGTGTTGCTGGCGATGGTGTTGCTGGCGATGATGGTCTATTCACTGAAATTCAAAAAAACGGCGAAGGACGCATCATGAAAGTCGATCGCGCCAATCCGCTCTGGCGGTTTCATGGCATTACGCCCATGGCGATTTTCTTTTTCGCCTATCTGTATTTGCCAATTATTGTGTTGCTGGTGCTGTCCTTTAATGAAAACCGCCTCGCCACTATCTGGACCGGGTTTTCAACCAAATGGTACAGCGTTGTTCTGGGCAATGACGACATTCTGCGCGCGGCAAAAAACTCGCTGGTCATTGGGTTATCGGCAACCGTTCTTGCCACCTTTACCGCCACCCTTGCGGCCATGGGCATGGCACGCGGGCGGTTTCGCGGCGAAGGCGGGGTTGCCGCCATGCTGACCCTGCCGCTGCTGGTACCCGAAATTGTTACCGCCATCGCAACCTTGCTGTTTTTCATCGTCATTGGTGTCAAACTGGGGCTGATCAGCATCATTGTCGCCCATACAGTATTTTGCATTCCCTTTGCCTATCTGCCCATTCGCGCCCGGCTTGAGGGCATGGACCCCGCCTTGATCGAGGCGGCAAACGACCTTTACGCCAACGAATGGCAGGCCTTTAAGCGCATCACATTCCCGTTGTTATGGCCGGGTATTTTATCTGGCGCGATGTTGTCTTTCATCATCTCGCTCGACGATTTTGTGATTTCGTATTTTGTTGGCGGGGCCGGGTCCACCACCTTGCCAATTTACATTTTCGGCATGATCCGCATTGGCATCACGCCCGAGGTCAATGCCGTTTCGGCCCTGATGCTGATCATATCGATCCTCTTTGTCAGCATCTCGTTTTTGATCGACCGGATACGCTATTAGGCGTTGATGCCGGTTGTTTAACCCGATGAAAACGCGTGCGGTTTGGGGACGGGCCGCACGCCACAACACAAATCATTCCGTCCGTTCAGGGAGTTTTAAGATGAAACTGCGTTCTATCCTTTCAGGAGCATCCGCCTTTGCGATGCTTTGTGTTGGTGCCGGCACGGCTAAAGCCGACGGCGAACTGTTTTTCTATAACTGGTCAAACTATTTCCCGCCCGAACTGTTTGAAAAGTTTGAAAAGGAAACCGGCATCAAAGTAACGCTGGATGTCTATGATTCCAACGAAACCATGCTGGCAAAACTGCAAGCCGGTGCTTCGGGATACGACATTGTTGTGGCGTCAGACTATATGGTCGATGTCATGATCAAGGAAAAGCTGGCAACCGAGTTCGACGCCAAAAACCTTGAAAACTTCAACAATGTCGCCAAACCGCACGACACCATGAAATACGACCCCGAGCGCAAATATTCTGTCACCTATTTGTGGGGCACCACCGGCTTTACCTATGATTCCGCCGTGGCCAAAGAAAAGCTCGACGATAGCTGGAAAGAGTTTTTCGAACCGCGCGAAGAATTCCGGGGCAAAATTGGCGCATTGAATGACGAAGTCGAAATGTATGCCGCCGCCGCCTATTATGCCGGGGTCGACAAATGCACCGAAGACCCGAAGGAAGCGCAACAAATCCTCGATATTTTGCAAAAGCAAAAACCCTATGTCGCGGTTTACAGTTCCGAGGGCACCATTGACCGCATGGCGGCCAAGGAAGTTTCGATGCATATGCAGTGGAACGGCGCATCCCATCGAACGAAGGAAAGCCTGCCCAGTGCCGTTTTTGTTTACCCAAAAGAAGGGCTTAGTTTCTGGTCAGATCACTTCATTATCCCGACGGGCGCACCCGACTTTGAAAATGCCAAAACATTCATTAACTGGATGATGCAGCCCGAAAATGCCGCTGCCGCGTCGAACTATACCGGTTATATGAATGGCATTAAGGGATCGGATGCCTATCTCGACGCGGCCTTAAAGGCTGATCCGGCTGTGAACATGCCCGAGAAATATGCCGATCGCCTGGTTGCCGGTAAAAACTGCACGCCCAAGGGCCGCGATTTACGCAACCGCGTCTGGACCAAGCTGAAAAGCTGATCTTGCGCGCCGCTACCGCCAAATCGCGAAATGGCCGCCGGAAATCCTGCTTTTCCGGCAGCCATCTCTAGCTTACCGACCCAGCCAGCCCCGCCCCGCACGAACAATGGACGTCCCCATGCCCCATGATCTGACCGACACCATCAATATCGCCCTGTGGGCCACCAATCTGGGCGTATCCCTGACCGGGATTGACGACTGGATCAGTCATATTGACCGTAAAATGAAACAGGCCCGTGCCGACGGGGCCAACATTTTTGTCATGCCCGAATATGCCAGCGAACAATGGATGGCCTTTAAGCCCGATGGCCTGCGCCCCGAAGACGAAATGGCATGGATGGCCGACCTTGCCCCCACAGCCATGGATGCGGCAACCCCCCTTGCCACCCGCCATGACATGTTGCTGGTGGCAGGCAGTATGCCCTGGCACATTGGCGATGACCCGCGACGCGGCCAAACCAACCGCGCGCTGGCCTTTTTGCCCGATGGCAAAATCATCGCGCAAGACAAACTCAGCCTGACACCGGGCGAACAGGAACCCGATAGCTGGAACCTGACACCGGGTAAAAAATTATCGATCTTTGAATGGTGCGGTTTGCGCATTGCCATTCTGATCTGTCTGGATATCGAAATGCCTGCCCTGTCCTGCCTGCTGGCCAAACAGAATGTCGATCTTGTTCTGGTCCCTTCCATGACCGGCAAGGCATCGGGCTATCACCGTGTGTTTAGCTGTGCCAAGGCCCGCGCGGTAGAACTGATGTGCGTTGTTGCTGCTTGTGGCACCACCGGCACGGCGATTAACACCACCCAAAACCCCACCAATTACAGCGGTTGTGCTGTTTACATTCCGTGCGAACCCGATTTGGGCCATACCGGCATTTTCGCCGCAACCACCCCTGATGGCGGCGACGGGGCCGATGGCCCGGTTTTACTGGCCCGCGATGTGCCGGTCGGCAAAATTCGCCAGTTGCGCGCAGGCGATGCCGAAGTCTGGCCGGGGAACTGGTCGGCCAAACAGGTCGAAATCGTCAGTGCCTAACCTTCGGCGGTGACAACGCCCAAAAGCCTGCTCAAATGGCCCCTGCGTTATTTTTCAAATGGACCTTCGCATGGGGCCAATTTAACCCCACATTGCGCGCAACCTTTGCATTAACAGGATAAGCGCCATGACAACATCGCAGCCGCATAACAAGTACGACCAGCCCGTTGGCGTTCCCGTGCAAAACTGGCAGCCCTGTGTGCTTCCGCCCGCCACGGCCATGACCGGGCACCATTGCCGGGTGGAACCGATTGATCCGGCAAAACATGCTGCCGACCTGTTTGCCGCCAACAGAGCCGCCGACGGCGAAGACCGTTTTACCTATTTGCCAACCAGCGCATTTGAAAGCATTGAAAGCTACCGCAATTGGCTGGAGACAATGCGCGGCCCGGACCCGATGCTCCATGCCATTATTGACCTTGCCACAGAAAAGGCCGTTGGTGTTGCCGCCTTCATGCGGTTTGATACCGCAAATGGCAGTATGGAAGTGGGCCATATCAATTATAGCCCTGCCCTTGCCAAAACCATTGCCGCAACCGAAGCCATGTTCCTGATGATGAAACGTGCTTTTGAAGAATTGGGTTATCGTCGCTATGAATGGAAATGTGATGCCTTGAACGCACCTTCGCGTGCTGCTGCCACACGATACGGCTTTACATATGAAGGTACATTCCGCCAGCATCTTGTCTACAAAAACCGTAACCGTGACAGCGCGTGGTTTTCTGTTATCAGCCCGGAATGGCCCATAATCCGTGCCGCCTTCGAAGCCTGGCTTAACCCGCAAAATTTTAACGCCAATGGCACGCAGATAACCCGCCTGCAAGATTTGCGGCACGCCCTTGCCAACAGATAAACCTGCCCGACACAACCGCCTTGCAAACGCCGCCGCCATCAGGCGGCGTTTTTTATGGCACATTTGATACAGGCCGATGCCCCTGACAGATCAATTTTTGGCCCAAGCGCCCATTGTCATCATCCCATGATTATGCAACGGGTTAAAGGCAGGGTATAAAGGCACTTGGCCCTTTCGCAAACCGGAGCCCGTGATGTTTGATGCCCGCCTGCGCCCCCTGATCGATCCGCCGCTTAACGCGCTGGCCCGTCGCCTGTCGGGCAGTAACGTTACCCCCAACATGGTCACCGCACTGGGGTTTCTGATCGGTTTAATGGCAGCCTTTGCGCTGGTTATTCAACAATATTACGCTGCGGCATTCCTGATCGTGCTAAGCCGCCTTGCCGACGGCATGGACGGTGCCATTGCCCGCCATGCCGCCCCGCGCAGTCGCCACCCCAATGCCAAAACCCAGGAAAGTGACCTTGGCGGTTATTACGACATTGTCGCCGATTTTCTGTTTTATTCCGGCATGGTTCTGGCCTTTGCCGTTGGGCGCCCGGAAAATGCGTTAATGGCGGCATTCCTGATTTTCTGTTTTGTCGGCACTGGCAGCAGTTTTTTGGCCTATGCCATTGTGGCCGCCAAACGCGGCGACAACCACGAAAAACAGGGTAAAAAAAGCTTTTACTATCTAACCGGCATTACCGAAGGCAGCGAAACCATCGCCGTCTTACTGGCTTTTTGCATTTTTCCGGCCTGGTTCACCCCGATTGCAGGCATTTTTGGCGCATTGTGCCTGATCACAACGTTTGGTCGCGTTTTGCAGGCAACCCGGGATTTTGGCTAACCCCGCCCGATAAAAATATAAAACCATATCTTTGCTTTAAATCCAACTGCCTGATCTTGACGTACCCAAAACGCGACACCTAATACAAACGTATATAAATGTGTTATCTTGTGAAACTGATATCATTCGTTTGGTCAAACGAATAAAGCAGAAGGGTTTCCTCCCTTGAGTAACGACGAATTTGTTTTTCTCGACGAAGACGATCACGCGCCGTCGCCACCCGGGCGAAACACACCCCCCGTAACATCGACGTCCTGGCGCATCCTGGTTGTCGATGACGATATTGATGTGCATGAAATCACCGGTCTGGCCCTGGACAATCTTGCCTTCCTCGGCCGCCCCGCACAGCTTTTGCACGCCTATAGTGCGCAGGAAGCCAAACAAATTCTGGCGACGGAAAAAGACGTCGCCATCATTTTGCTCGACGTTGTCATGGAAACCAGCGACGCAGGATTAAAACTGGTTGGTCATATTCGTGAAGATTTGGGGATGCGTAATGTTCGTATCATTCTACGCACCGGCCAACCCGGCCAGGCCCCGGAAATGGATGCGATCACCAAATACGATATTGATGACTACAAAACCAAAACAGAACTCACCCGCAACAAGCTGTTTACCTCCATTACCACGGCATTGCGCTCGTTCGAGCGCATGCAAAAGCTTGATGCAAACCGGGCGGGCCTGGAAAAAATCATTGCCTCCAGCAACGAGTTTTTATCGCGGCGCGGATTACGCAATTTTGCCGAAGGTGTGATCACCCAGCTTTCCAGCCTGATGCATGTCCGCCCTGAAGGGCTGGTTTGTGCCATTGGCGGCGGCGAACATCTTGACCTTGTCGATGACCCGCCCCGTACAACCACAGGCCAAATTCAGATCATTGCCGCCGCGGGCCGATATAGCGACATGATCGGTCTCGATCTTGAAGAACTGCACGCAAACGACATTGTTACGGCGTTGCGCGAATGCATGATCCGCCAGGAAACCATTATTCTGCCCGGCTGTGTCGTTCTGTATCTTTATGTCCGCGAGGGTTACACCCTTGCCGCCTATATTGGCACGCCCGAACCGGTCAGCAGCCTTGACCAGCATTTATTATCGGTTTTTTGCGGCAACATGACCCTGTGCGCAGAAAACATTCAACTGGTCGAAAAACTGAAACGTCGTGCCTATATCGACGAGTTAACCAACCTTGCCAGCCGCACGGCCATCCTTGACGCCATGACAGCGGTTTTGAACGACCCGAACCCGGAACCCAATTCGCTGATCCTGATCGATTTGCAACTGTTTTCCGAAATCAACGATGTGCTGGGCCACACCTATGGTGACCACTTGCTCAATGCTGTCGGCAAACGTCTTTCAACGGTATTGCCTGACTGCATTGTTGGCCGAATTGCGGCTGACCTGTTTGCCGTCGTTGGTCGCAGTGAAATGCTCACCCAGGTTTCGATGTCGGCCATTTTTACCGCCCCCTTTACCATCGGGCATTTCGAAATTCCCATTCGGGTTGCCGCCGGGTCGACCCAACTGATACCCGACGGTCAAACCGCCCTGGACTGTATGAAACAGGCCTATATTGCCCTGAAACGGGCAAAATCAAGCGGCTTTGGCCAAGTCACCAAATATGACCCGCAACTTGCAGCGGTGACCCGTGAACGGGCAAAACGGCTGGGCGATTTGCAAATGGCGATCGAACGCAACCAGCTTGAAGCGCATTATCAGCCCCTGATCGATTTTAAAACCGGTACACCCTGCGGGATGGAAGCCCTGATCCGCTGGCGCCGCGACGATGGCATTCTGGTCCCGCCATGCGAATTTATTCCGCTGGCCGAATATTCAGGACTGATCCGCCAGATTGGTGACTGGGTCTTGCGTGAAGCGCTGGACATGATCGGCAAGGTTCACGCAGCGGGTTTCCCCGACATGCGGGTGTCGATCAATGTGTCAAAGGTGCAAATGGTTGCCGACAATTTCCTCGACAACCTGCAACGCCAACTGACCCAGTCAAAAATCGCACCGCAATTTGTGGAAATCGAAATTACCGAAAGTGCCTGTGATATTGGCATCGCGGATCTTGAAAAACTGCTAGGCCGTATTCGCGCCCTTGGGATTTCGATTGCCATCGATGATTTTGGTACCGGGTTTTCGTCATTGTCCTATCTGGACCGCCTGCCCGTCGACAAACTTAAAATCGACCGCTGTTTTGTCACCCCGCTTGATGACGACAACGACACCAGCCGCATTGCCGAACTGATTATCCCGCTGGGCCAGCGTCTGGGCATGAAAGTGGTCGCGGAAGGCATTGAAACCGAAAAACAGGCGCAAAAATTACGCGATATGTCCTGTGATATCGCGCAGGGTTACTTCTATGGTTACCCGATGCCAGCCGACAAATTTCTGGCGTGGCTCAAAGATCCCCCTGCCGTTGTATCAGTACTGCCAGTGCAACCGGCAACGCCATGATCCGTTTTCCCGCTTTAAAAGCCATGATGTTGCCTGTCGCCTTGATGCGGGCGGGATGCGGCGACCCCGAACCGGTTAAGACAGGTTTTATCGCCAGGTTAAAACGCCAGGCCAGGAACGGCGTCACGCTTAAGAAAGCAGTGCTGCAATTACGCGATGTTCAGGGCTTGCAACAATTGTTGAGCGTTAACGCGCATGGCGACCGCGAACGCCAAAATTTTCACATCACCATCCGAAACGGCCAGTTTGTCAGACAATGAAAATCATCCGGCCTTATCCGTTTCGAACCTGGCTGATCATGCTGTTGTTCGCAACGTCGCTATTCACTTTTCTGGTGGTTGGCAGTCTTATTTTGCTGGTGAAGATTCCGCAAATCCGCGCCACGCATCAGTCATCCATCGTCCAGGCGGCGTCGGAAATCACCAACCGCGTCGAAACAGTGCTGAACTTTGTTGAATCGGACCTCGACCTTGTCGGTCGTGTGCTGGCCCTGCTACCGCATGACGATATTCAGAAAGCCATTTCCCACACGCGCGAGGGCCGGTTTGATGCCCTTTATATCATTCACAAAAACGGTGAATTGTCGGCGGCCTATATCCGCGATACCAACGAAAACCGCCGGGGCGAGCTTTCCGGCCTTGATCTGTCAGACAATATTCTGTTTCAGGAGGCTTTGACGTCGGGCCAGACGGTTTGGAGCAACCATTACCTGTCGGTCATCACGGGTAAAATGACCGAGGCCGTCGCCATCCAGGCGTCAGAAAATGGCGATATCATTATTGGCGAGCTATCGATCCGCCAGCAAATAAAACTGGATCACAGCTTTGCCAGCAACCTGTCGATCCGTTTTTCCATCCTTGATAGCAACGGTGAAATCATCGCCGACAGCGACCACGACGCCCTTGGTCAAACCTACATACCCGAGGTTACACAATTTATCGTGCAGGACCACGGGCGCTCGGGTTTGGAGCATGTCGTTATAAATGATGTCGAATATGATATGGCATCAAGATATTCCGATATTCTGGGCTGGCACTTCACCGCGCGTGTTCCCATCGGCCTCGACAACCCGGAAATTCGCAGTCTGACCGAAATAGTCATCGCCTGTTTTGGCGGGTCGCTGATCATTGGCCTGATCATGGTGTCGTTATGGGCGCATGTAATGGTATCGCCGGTAAACGGGCTTGTTGATCATGCATCCCGTATAGCGCGCGGGGCCATTTTGCCTGCCCGCAAAAAAGGCGGGGTTTACGAATTTAACCAGCTTTCTTCGGATCTCGACAGCTTGGCAACCGCCGTTCGCATTCGCCAGCAGGAACTGGGCCGATTAAATGACAGGCTGGAACTGCGCGTTCGTGAACGCACCGCCGAACTTGAACATATCAACACCGAACTGTCATCGACCCTGCTGGAACTTGGCGTGACACAGGATGAACTGGTGCAATCGGAAAAAATGGCTGCACTGGGCCGTCTTGTTGCCGGCATCGCCCACGAACTCAACACCCCGCTGGGCAACAGCCGCATGGCAGTAACCACTTTGTCCGACCAGAATACTGCTTTTGCCAAAATGCTGGCACATGGCCTGCGAAAATCGGACCTGAACGACTATCTGGCCCAGGTTCAAACCCTGACCACCATGATCGAACGCAATGTCATGCGGGCGGGGGATCTGGTCAGCAGTTTCAAACAGGTCGCGGTTGACCGGACCTCGTCGCATCGGCGCCGCTTTTCAATCACCGAAGTGGTTGATGAAACAATTCTGACCCTGATGCCGTCGCTTAAAAACCGGCCCGTCACAATCGAAAAACAGATCGAAACCGACAGTGTGCTAAACAGTTTCCCCGGTGAGTTTGGCCAGATCATTACCAACCTGATCGACAATGCCCTGATCCATGCGTTTGACCCCGATCAGCATGGGACTGTCACCGTTCGTGTCATCGACGCGACGGACCGGGAAAATGCCATCCTGCTTGAAGTGATTGATAGCGGAAAGGGCATGCCCCAGGATGTGCTGGAACATATTTTCGACCCGTTTTTCACCACCCGCATGGGCAGTGGCGGCACCGGACTGGGCCTGTCGATTGCGGCAAACGCCGTTAGCTCGCTATTGGGTGGCACCATTTCGGTCCGCAGCAAACCTGGGCAGGGCACCTGTTTTCGGATCATTTGTCCCTGTAACGCCCCCGACAATACCGACGAAAAGGCCTAAAGCGCTTTTCCTTTAATATGACGGAACTTGAATGGCTCGCGTTGAACGACAAAACCCCAAGGGCGCAAATACCGCACCTTGGGGTTTCATCTCATATTTGCCCTTAGCCAAGTTACCGCCCGATAACAAAATGCCGGTAATTGGGGAGAAAGCCGGTTTTAGTGATCAGACTCGCTGACAAAATGTTCCGCAAGCCCGGTATCATATTCCATACCTTCCGCCGTCAGGATAACGGTTTGCGGATAACCTTCCTGGGCTAACCCCTTACGTGCCAATGCGACCCAAACCGACGGGTTGCTAAACCCGCTGGCATCGCGCGCGGCGACAACAAATTCACCCACATGCACATGATCGCCATGGCCGTGCGGCAAACGGGTAATGGTGCCTTCGCCCGTTTGCGCATCAATCACGCCTGAATTGGGATTTTTGGCCAAAATCTGCGCCAAGGCAAGGGTGCGCGCCTGCAAGGCATTCAATTTTTTAGGATTGGCTTTTTGTACCGGCATTGCTGTGTCCCTGGCAAAAAGGTTAAACGGATTTATCGCCTGACTTAGCCGAAAACACCCCCCTGCATCAAGCCCGTATTTGCCGCTATCAGCCGCTATTGCCCGCGCGCCAGCTCTTTGCGCAGCTTGCGATCACGTTTTAAATGCCATTCGCGGCTCATGGCTTGGCCAAAGGTGCGAAAGCGTTCCATGTAAACCACTTCCCACTGCCGCCCCCGGGTCGTTTTGGCCCCCTTGCCGCCATTATGGGCGGCAAGGCGGGCTGTAACATCGGTGGACCAGCCAACATAGGTGCGCGGACTGGGAACCCCCAGTTCGCGCAACACATAAACAAAAGTCTGGTCGGCCATGCTGGCAATCAACCCATGGTGGAATTAAAGGCCCCACCGTCAAGCAGCACATTCTGGCCGATCATAAAGCTGGCATGTTCGCTGCACATGAAGGCACAGGTCGCACCGAAATCCAGCGGATCGCCAAATTTACCGGTTGGCAACGCCGCCTGGGCGCGCGCACGGGCTTCGTCCAGGGTAATATTTTCGGTTTTGGCCCGGTTACCCATCAACACCCCGATGCGGTCGGTATCATGCTGGCCCGGCAGCAAGTTGTTCATCACAACACCGTCCCTGGCCACCTGGCGGGCCGTCCCGGCAACAAAACCGGTCAAACCGGCACGTGCCGCATTCGAAAGACCGAGTTGGGCAATCGGCGACTTAACCGAGCCCGATGTAATATTAACAATCCGGCCCCATTTGCGGGCAATCATGCCGGGCAAAACAGCCGTTGCCAGCAAAATCGGTGTTAACATATTAGACTGAATGGCAGCCTGCCATTCATCCTGGCCCCAGTCAGACCAAACACCGGGGGGCGGGCCACCTGCATTATTGACCAGAATATCCACATCCGGGCACGCGGCCAGCACCTTATTGCGGCCTTCTTCGGTGGTAATGTCGACGGCAACCGTCTGCACAGTCACACCATAGCTATCCCGAATATACTGCGCTGTTTCTTCCAGCGGGCCTTCGCTACGCGCATTCAGTGTCAAATCAACCCCGGCTTCCGCCAGTTTGATGGCACAACCGCGCCCCAGCCCCTTTGACGAGGCACAAACAATAGCCTTGCGGCCCTTAATTCCCAGATCCAACGGATCCTCCATAGCTTGGTCGGTTTTCTCGATGGCGCAAAGATAGCCCGCCTGCCAATCCCGCGTCAAAGATCAATGACGATAAACCGCATCATAGGTGTAAACATATTCCACGGCACGTTTGCCAACCTCGTCGGCACTCATGCCCGGTTTATAAATCCCCGATCCCAAACCGAAACCGTTGCATCCGGCCTTCGCAAAACTGGAAAAATTAATCGGTTCAACACCGCCCACGGCAAAAACCGGCATGTCTTTGGGCAAAACAGCGCGCATCGCAGCAATGCCCTCTGCCCCAACCTGGCTGGCCGGGAAAATTTTAAGCCCGTCAGCACCGGACTTGATGGCGGCAAAACATTCGGTAGGGGTCATAACGCCCGGCCACGAACCCATACCGCATTTTTTGGTGTGCGCAATAACCTCGATGTCGCAATTGGGCGAGACAACAAATTGCGCGTTGATCTCCTTTAGGCGATCAACGTCTTTAACTGTCAAAACAGTCCCCGCACCAATTTTTGCCGCATCGCCAACCGCTTTTTTCATAATCGGAATGGCCTCAAACGGATCGGGCGAATTTAACGGAATTTCGATCAGGGTAATTCCGGCATCCACCAACGCCCGGGCAATATCGCCCGCCTCGGACGCATGAACCCCGCGCAGAATGGCAATCAGGTTACGATGTGACATCACATTAATCCTTTCCGGTCAGAACGTTTTCCCAAGGGGGCCGATTTTTATTTTACAAGTCCATGATAGGCCAGGCGCAACCCGCCCAAGGTCACACCTTCAACATCGGCAATCGCGCTGTCAAAGCCATGCACACGCAACGCCTGGCCATAGCGTGCCGCCAGCTTGCCGTCGCCGATCAGGGCAATGGTATCCCCTTTGCCAAGTCTTGCAACAATATCAGCAATTTCACTGCCAATAACGTATCCGGACAATTGCGCAGCACCCGTTTGCCCGTTTGTTGCCCCAACCAGCCCACCGGCACGAATGGTAAACAGCCGGTGCAACAAATCCCCCGACGGCAGCGCCACATCTTTTACAGCCTGTTCAAAGGCCTGCGCGTCGTCGGCCCCTTGCATGGAATGGCGCAAAATCGATTGCTGCGACAACAGGGCAAAAACTTCGCCGCTCATATAGGTGCGAAAACCGGCAATGGTGCCATTGGCAATTTGCGCCCATTTGCTATGCGTGCCAGGCAAACAGACCCAGCCCGCAAAATCGGGGTTTTCGGCCATAAAACCCACCAGTTGGGTTTCCTCGCCCCGCATCACATCGGGGTCATCAACCTGTTTTAATCCCGGCAAAATATAAACAATCAGCCCGGATGCATTTAAATCAGGCTGCACCGCCCCGGCGGCCAGTGTGGCAGGCTGTGCGGGCAGGCTGGCATAAGGCGCTTCGCGCCAGCCCTGTTTGGCACCCGCCATCCCACAGACAATCACCGCAATAGCGGCACCATCCGCACCGGGATGATCGGGCAACCAGCCTGCCACCAGATCGCGCAGCACCATTTCAAAACCACCATCGGCAATTTTGTTCAAACCCAAATCAGACTCGCATCGCGCCAAAACCTGCCCGGCCCCATCCATTGCCCACAGGCGCAAATTCGATGTCCCCCAGTCTGCGGCGATCCATTCAAGCTGGTCGGATATTTTGCTGTGCGAGTCTGCCACGTTTACCTGCCCCCTGTTTTTGACGGATGTCTTTGTTTCCTCACACAATTAAACCCGAATCAGGCCGATGTACATACCGCAGATAAAAACTGTCCATGCAGATATGGCTCCCGTTACAAAGTATTGATCAGGGCGATCACATCATCCTCAATCTCGATGCCGTTTTGTGCGGCCATGGCGCGCGCCGTTTGCCCCCGGCGACCTGGCAGGCGAACGGCAGGGTCGCTGGCAATTTCACTGGCAAGATACGCAATGCGTTCCAGCGGGTTAAATCCCGGTGCCGTCGCCTTGGGGTCAATCGCAATAATCATATGGCCCAAGGCAGGCGGTGCGCCCTTGTCATCAAACAGCGACGTTGCCTCGTGGGAAAAATGCGCCCCGGTCAAGCCGGCGGACAATATTTCAACCATCAATGCCAGGGCGGCCCCTTTGGCATCCCCGGCGGGCACCATGGTACCGGCAAGGGCATCATTGGCGTCGGTGGTCGGGTTGCCTTCGCGGTCCAGCGCCCATCCTTCCGGAATATCGGTGCCCTTTTGTTTGGCCGCCATAATTTTACCGCGCGCCACCTTGGACAAGGCCAGATCAACCACGATCGGATCACTGCCAGGCACCGGTGTCGCAAAAGCCAGCGGATTGGTGCCATACATGGGCCGCAACCCGCCCCAAGGGGCCATTGCGGCCGGGGCATTGGCCACCATAATCGCCACCAGCCCCTGTTCGGCAAACCGTTCAACGGTTAACCCCATCACCCCGGCATGATGCGACCGGCGAATGGATGCCAGGGAAATACCCTGTGAACGGGTGATGTCGGGCAATTCGGCCACTGCGATATCTAGCGCTGGATAGGCAAAGCCAAACGCGGCATCAATGGCCAGAACGCCAGGTGCCAGGCGTAAAAAGGTCGGGGTTACCTGCCCGTCGGTTTTCCCGGCGCGGGCTTGCTTGCTATAGGCCTCAACCCGTCGCAAACCATGCCCGCCCTGCCCCGCCGCCTCGGCGGCAACCAGTGCCGTTGCCACCGAGGCGGCATTTGGCGCGGAAACATTATTGCGAACAAGGGTATCGATCACCAGTTGGCGGGCTTCGGAAAGGGATAAAAGCATATGGGCAAACCTTGGAATGAGGGAACGATATGCACAGCCTTCGCAACGGAAAACTGCATACCAGACAGGGTGGTTCACACTAATCCTTCCGCAGGACGGCGACCAGTCTGTTTGACAACAATTTCAACGGCTAAAGCATATCGGGTTGCGCGCAAAACAGACCATCCAAAAACCGGAGCTATGGCATTCCGCCAGGCAGTTATCTAATCCCCTTCAACCCGCTTTGCGTGGCACAACAATCGTGGCCTCCAGCTCTTGCACCACATCGCCCGTGGTATTCAGTGTCAGGCTTTTCATCACTACCCGCCCGCGGTCAGCCCGGCTTTGTGACGGCGTAATCGACATAATTTCGCTTTTTACACGCAAAATGTCGTCCGGTCGGGTCGGACGTGGCCATTTAACCACGACATTGCTGCCAATCACGCCGCTGGAAAACGGGGTCGATTGCACAATCAGCTTCATGGTTACGGCGGCTGTGTGCCAGCCACTGGCGGCCAGCCCGCCAAAAAGCGAGCTTCTGGCAGCATCGGCATCAAGATGAAAAGGCTGTGGGTCAAACTGGCGGGCAAAGGCAATGATCTGATCGGCATCCATCGCATGGGTTGCGCTTTCAAACCGTTGCCCGACCCTTAAATCATCCAGATAAAGGGGCGACGTATTTTGATCATTTTCGTGCAAAACCTTATCCTTTTCCTACAGACACGACACGCCGGGCGTCTTTCAAACACCCATCATGTGACAGCACCGCGCACGCGTATATGGAAAATTCAGGCACAGCGTCACAAGCCTGCCGCCCAATCACCGTTCCGAACAAAGCTAGCCGCCAAACCGGGGGAACTCAGCCCCGTTTTTGCCCTCCGCGCAGGGCAAAAATGGCCCCTGCCGCAACCATCAGGGCCAATGCCGACCATGTCAGGGCATAAATCAGATGGCTGTTGTGAAAAGTGATTTGCGTTAAACCGCCCAAAGGCAAACCACCGGGATTTTTACTGTTATCGGCATCAATGAAATAGGGCGCAACATTGGCCGGGTCGAGGCCATGAAACTGCGCCATGGCCTTCACATCGCGCGAATACCAGCGGTTATCTTGCGGCACATTATCGCGAAGGGCGGTGCCGCCCGGTTCATCCATGCGCAAAAGGCCGGTGACCGTAACGGTGCCATCGGCCTGGCCCTGTTTGCGCGTTGCGGGGTCTTTGTGGTCGGTTGGAACAAACCCGCGATTCACCATGACAATCGTGCCGCTATCATCGCGAACCAGCGGCGTCATCACCCAAAACCCGGCACCATAATCGGTGGCAGCATAAACAACCGTCTCCTGATCGTTCAGGAAATGCCCGGTAACACGAACATGGCGATATTCGTCGTTTTGCGCTGTAACGCCCGCCCAGTCCGCGCGGGGCGGTGCCGATATTGCCGGGGCGGCAACCCGTGTTGTCACCCGGTCAATCAGGGCCAGCTTCCAGGCCCGCCTTTCCACCTGCCAGACGGCAAGGGCAATAAACCCGCAAAACAGGATCAACGCAATCACGCCAATGATAATTCGGGTCGCAAGCGAACGCGACGAAGATGAGCTGGCGGGCGAAGAAGAAGGCGTATCTACCATGGAACAACACTTTCGATTGGCAACCGGAAAAGCCGGAATAAAAAAGGCGCGACAGGTTCCCCCGCCGCGCCTTGAATTCAAACCCGTGCCGGTTAAGGCATGGTTTTCATCATGCCTTCGGTCATGGCGGGCATCATGTTGGTGTTCAAATGATACATCACCCACAAGGAACCACTAATCGTAATCGCCACGATCACAATCGTGAAAATCAGCGCCAGCATCGACCAGCCGCCTTCGGCTTTGCTGTTCATATGCAGGAAGTAGATCATGTGAACCACAATCTGCACCACCGCCAGCAACATCACGGCAACTGCCGTCGCCGTTGAGCTGGACAACACATCAGCCATCACCAGCCAGAACGGGATCGCGGTCAGGATTACCGACAGGATAAACCCGGTCAGATAGCCCTTGAACGAACCATGTCCTTCGGTTTCGCCGTGATGCCCGTGGGAATGTTCAGTCGCGTGCGATGTCATCCCAGAACTCCCATCAGATAGACGAATGAAAACACCCCGATCCAGATCACATCCAGAAAGTGCCAGAACAGGCTAAGGCACATCAGGCGGCGTTTGTTGGCCGCACCCAGGCCGTATTTACCCACCTGAACCATCAGCGTAATCAGCCAGATAATACCGACGGTAACGTGAACACCGTGGGTGCCAACCAGGGTAAAGAAAGATGACAGGAACGCGCTGCGCTGCGGCCCGGCCCCTTCCATGATCAGATGGGCGAATTCGTAAAGTTCCAGCCCAACGAAAGCCGCCCCGAACAGCCCGGTAATTGCAAGCCAGATCAGCGTTGCTTTTTGCTTGTCCTTTTCCATTGCCAACATGGCAAAGCCATAGGTAATGGACGAGAACAGCAGCATCGACGTGTTGACCGCCACCAGCGGCAGATCGAACAGGTCTTGCGGGCCGGGCCCGGCCGCATAATTGCGGCCAAGCACCCCGTGGGTTGCGAACAGGACCGCAAAGATGAGGCAATCGCTCATCAGATAGATCCAGAATCCAAGCATCGTACTGCTTGGCGCATGCGGTTCTTCCTTGGCAAGAAAGACCGGTGTTTGCGCGTCATAAGCGGCGGTTTGCGTAACCATTATCGAGTTCTCACGCCTGTTTTGCCAGAAGCTTGGTACGTGCTTCTTCGGTCTCGATCACTTCTTCCGCAGGAATGTGGAAGTCACGGTCGTAATTGAACGAATGCCCGATGGCGACAGCGATCATGCCGACAAATGCCAGGATGGCAAGCCACCACATATGCCAGACCATGCCAAAGCCAAGCGCCACGGCCAGGGCGGCGATGATGGCCCCCGTCCCCGTGCCTTTCGGCATGTGGATGGATTTAAAGCCTTCGGTCGGACGGACAAAGCCACGCTGTTTCATATCCCACCACGCATCATGGTCATAAACCACAGGCGTGAAGGCATAATTATATTCAGGCGGCGGCGAAGAGGTAGACCATTCCAGGGTGCGTCCATGCCAGGGATCGCCGGTTTCATCGCGCAGCTTGTCGCGGCGCATGACACTGACAACAATCTGGATCACGAAGGATGCGATGCCAACGGCAATCAGAACCGCGCCAAAGGCCGCAATGATGAACCATATCTGCAATGACGGATCATCGAAATGGTTCAGACGGCGGGTCACGCCCATCAGACCCAGAACATAAAGCGGCATGAAGGCGAAATAGAAGCCGATGAACCAGAACCAGAACGACATTTTGCCCCAGAACGGGTCCAGCTTGAAACCGAACGCTTTCGGGAACCAGTAGGTGATACCGGCAAAAACGCCGAACACCACGCCCCCAATGATCACGTTATGGAAATGCGCAATCAGGAACAGGCTGTTATGCAAAACAAAGTCGGCAGGCGGAACAGCAAGCAGAACGCCGGTCATACCACCAATAACAAAGGTCAGCATAAAGCCGATGGTCCACAGCATCGGCACTTCAAACCGGATGCGGCCCTTATACATGGTAAACAGCCAGTTGAACATTTTCGCGCCCGTCGGGATCGAAATGATCATGGTGGTGATACCAAAGAACGAGTTCACACTCGCCCCTGACCCCATGGTGAAGAAGTGATGCAGCCAAACCAGATAGGACAGGATCGTGATCACAACGGTCGCATAGACCATCGAGCTATAGCCAAACAGACGCTTGCCCGAGAAAGTCGCAACAACTTCTGAAAATATACCAAAGCACGGCAGGATCAGGATATAGACTTCGGGGTGCCCCCAAATCCAGATCAGGTTGATATACATCATCACGTTGCCGCCCATATCATTGGTAAAGAAATGGGTGCCGACATAACGGTCAAGGGTAAGCAGGGCCAAAACAGCGGTCAAAACCGGGAACGCCGCCACGATCAGCACGTTGGTGCAAAGCGCGGTCCAGGTGAAAACCGGCATTTTCATCATCGACATGCCAGGCGCGCGCATTTTGACAATCGTCGCAATCAGGTTAACCCCGGAAAGCAGGGTCCCCAGACCGGCAATTTGCAAGCCCCAGATGTAATAATCAACGCCAACGCCGGGACTATGCGAAATATCGGACAGCGGCGGATAAGCCAGCCAGCCGGTTTTTGCAAATTCACCAACGAACAGCGAAATCATGATGATAATCGCGCCCGCCGCCGTCATCCAGAAGCTGAAATTGTTCAGATACGGAAAGGAGACGTCGCGGGCACCAATTTGCAGCGGCACAACAAAGTTCATCAAACCGGTGACGAACGGCATCGCGGCAAAGAAAATCATGATCACGCCGTGGGCGGTAAATACCTGGTCATAATGGTGCGGCGGCAAAAACCCTTGCGAGTCGCCAAATGCCATTGCCTGCTGCGCACGCATCATCAGCGCATCGGAAAAACCGCGCAACAGCATGATCAGGCCCAGAATGATATACATCACGCCGATCTTTTTATGATCAACGCTGGTAATCCATTCCTGCCACAAATAGGTCCATTTACCGAAATAGGTGACCGCGCCCAGAACAGCCAGGCCGCCAATCACCACACCAATAAAGGTCACGACCAGGATTGGTTCGTGATAGGGAAATGAATCAAGGGAAAGCCGACCAAAGATCAACTTTAACAGATCCGGATTTGAAGGCATCGGTTTACTCTTCTTTTCAATGCGGCGGTGCCAGGCACAGCCGCCAAGGTCCGATAAACTAGGATCGCGGTTCGATCAGGGCTTCGCGGCATCAGTGCCATGCTCGGGCATGTCCGCCATCGGCGCACCCCCGGCGGCATGACCATCATGGTTCATTCCGGCCATCGGCGCGCTTTGGTCCGCATTGTCCCCAAGCGGCATCGCATCGTGGGACATACCTTCCATCGGCGCATCCATGCCTGAATGCTCACCCTGCGACATATGGCCGCCTTTGGCATCGATCATCATCATCTCGTTCATGCACATCTTGGATGTGTCAACGCACATGTTAACCACCGCATCAAACAATTCCGGGTCAACACTGCTATAATAGTGCACCGGCTCTGCCGTGGTCGGCTTTGCCAGGTCCAGATATTGTGCCCGACCAAGCTCGCCTTTGCCGTCAGACTTCACTTTTGCAACCCAGCTGTTAAAGTCAGCCTGGTTCATACCGTGAAACTTGAAATGCATGTCTGAAAAGCCAGCCCCGCTATAGTTCGCAGAGAAGCCCTTATAGACACCTTCCTTGTTGATCACGGCATGCAGCTTGGTTTCCATGCCGGCCATCGAATAGATCTGGCCAGCCAAAGCCGGGATGTAGAAGGAGTTCATGATCGAAGAAGACGTGATCTTGAAATTGATCGGCACGTCAACCGGGGCGGCAACTTCATTAACCGTGGCAATACCCAGTTCAGGATAAATAAACAGCCACTTCCAGTTCAATGAAACGACTTCAACGGTCAGCGGTTTCATGTCCTGCGTCACAGGCCGCGACGCATCCAGCCGATCGAGCGGACGATACGGATCAAGCGTATGCGTGCTGACCCAGGTGATCGCGCCCAACGCAATAATAATAAGCAGCGGAGCAGACCAAATGATCACTTCAAGACGGGTGGAATGGTGCCAGTCCGGCTCATATTTCGCGTCTTTATTTGACTGACGGTATTTCCAGGCAAAAAACACAGTCAATGCCATCACCGGAATGATGATGATGAGCATGAGAATGCTGGAGACAATAATCAGGTCGCGTTGCTGCACCGCAATGTCGCCCGAGGGGTGCATCACAACCAGATTGCATCCGTTTAGCAGAAGCAAAAGAGGGGCTATCAGCAGGCCGCGTGAAAGTTTTGATGACATACGCTTGATCTTTTGACCAGTCTCAGGACGAGACCATTTTTAAACAAAACAGCAACATCCGCATTGAGCCCCAAAGGCCCCAATCACGTCAATTGCCTGTCGTTCCCGGATTCAGTTTCAAAAACATGACAGTAAAAGCCATCATGTTTGACGAAAATTAAGCTGGTCAAATTCCAACCAGTGACCGGATTGCTACATCCGACCGCCAATTTTGTCAACCCCGACACCCCAGCTTTTCCGCCACATTTGCCATGCCTGTGCGTCATAAGTCACATCCCCAATCAAGGGGCGATTTGACTTCAATGATTTACAAGGTCATAGTTGTTATAAGACCAATTCAAAATCTGGCTTTGACCCAACCATAAAGGTCATGAAACACAAGGGAGGGGTATAATGAGTTATCCCAGTCAGTCTTACGTAGCAGCATCTTCATCACAACTCGAACGTGATGTTCGCCAGCTTTCAACGCGCACGCAAGTAGACCCCGGCAAGATCGCTTTGGGTGTCATTATTGGTCGCACAGCCGAGTTTTTCGACTTTTTTACATATTGCATTGCAGCAGTAATTGTATTTCCCCGCCTCCTGTTCCCGGCTGACGATCCCGTCACCGGAACATTGTATTCCTTCGCCATTTTTTCACTCGCGTTCATTGCCCGTCCGGCAGGGTCGCTTTTGTTTATGGCGGTTGACCGGCGATATGGCCGGGGTGCGAAACTCACAGTTGCAATGTTCCTGTTAGGTGGCTCCACCGTCGCCATTGCCTTTATCCCCAGTTATGAAAGCGCGGGTGTCCTGGGTATTTACCTGCTGTGCACCTTCCGTTTTGCTCAGGGACTCGCCCTTGGCGGCGCATGGGACGGGCTGGCATCCCTTCTGGCCCTTAATGCGCCACAAAACCGCAAAGGCTGGTACGCGATGATGCCCCAATTGGGTGCGCCCGCAGGCTTTATTGTTGCCGCCGCTCTCTTTGCTTACTTCATGATGACGCTAAGCGATGCCGATTTTATCGACTGGGGCTGGCGTTATGCCTTCTTTGTCGCCTTTGCCATCAATGTCGTCGCCTTGTTTGCCCGCTTGCGCCTGGTGGCAACCACCGAATTTGGTCATCTGCTTGACCAGAACGAACTTCAGGCCGTGCGGATAGCTGACACCTTCAAGGTTCATGGCCGCACCATTTTGCTTGGTGCCTTCCTGCCGCTGGCAAGTTATGCCCTGTTTCACCTCGTCACGGTCTTCCCGCTCAGCTGGGTCAATCTTTATACCGACCATTCCGTGGGCCGGTTCCTGATCATTCAGCTGATTGGTGCGGTCCTCGGCATGGGCACCATTGCGGCATCGGGCATCATTGCGGATCGCATCGGTCGGCGCAAATTGCTAGGTATTTGTGCCGTTGTGATTGGTCTGGGCAGTTTTGCCGCCCCCTTCCTTTATGAGGCCGGGGCGATTGGTGAAGACATTATTGTTCTGGGCGGCTTTGCCATTCTGGGCCTGTCCTTTGGTCAGGCTGCCGGAGCACTGGGGTCAAATTTCCGCAAGCAATACCGTTATACCGGCTCGGCCATCACATCGGATCTGGCGTGGCTGATCGGGGCCGGTTTTGCCCCGCTGGTCGCCCTGTTTCTGTGTGACCGGTTTGGTCTGATCATGGTTGGCGCCTATCTGTTATCCGGTGCGATCTGCACGCTGATCGCACTTTATTTCAACAAACAGATGGTCGAAACCCGGGCAGACTAACCCGCAACGCGCACCACGCACAGCTTGATCTGGCATGAAGGGCGGCATCAGAACGATGTCGCCCGTTGCCATTTAAAGCACTTTTGCACCCGATCGCCTATGACGGAAACAGACCGCACCGCCATCACGCAAACGTACAAGTCCACTGTGATTACGGCTGTGTGCGGATCATGCGACGCAAACGCTGCATCACGTCGTAATTGCTGGCTTCCATCACACTTAATGCCATAAGGGCCTGTTCAATATTTCCGGCGCGATATTGCCGAACGGCGACGCGGGCTTTTTCATGCACCAGGCGGTGCGGTTCTTCCATTGCGGCAAAATCCGGCAGGTTGGCAAATTGTCCCTGCCCCGCCCCGCCATAATACCATTGGCCCAGCCGACAATCGGTTTCCGGGGGGAAATCGGCCTCGGTTGCGGTTGAAAGGCCCATAAACACCCGATAAACCTCCAGCTTCAGCTCCAGTTCTTCAAGATTGGCCAGTTCGATCTCGCTTAACATCGCCGCCGTTGCCAGCGCGTGCGACGATTGATCGGAAATTTCAACAATCCGGCCCGTGCGTGTCAGAATATCGCGCGCTTCATCCTTCAAATGACTGGCAGCGTCGGAATTGGCCCGCATATTGTCATCGGTGGTGCTGGCGGTCTTTTTAATGTCGCGCACCAGCGCGCCGATATCGTCGGTCGCCGTTGCCGCCTGCCCGGCGAGGGTGCGAACTTCCGTTGCAACCACAGCAAACCCGGCCCCGACGTCACCGGCGCGCGCCGCTTCGATGCTGGCATTAAAGGCCAGCAAGCGGGTCTGACGCGAGACATTATCAATCAGCGATAAAATGGTGCTGATGCGGTTGGCATCGGCGTTTAATTCGGAAATTTTCTGCGATGCCTGATCAACCTTGGCACTGATTGAAACAATCTCGGCGACCATTTCCTGCAAGCTGACCTGGCTGGCCTCGGTCTCGCGCCGGGAATCCTGGTTCGCGCGGCTATGATCAATCAGCAATGACGATAGCTCGCCAAATGATTCCCGTACCGACACCAGCGAATGGCCAAACCCGTCAAGATTGCGAAAAACAACCTTGTAAACATCGCGCTCATGTTCTAGCTCGCGAATGCGCGCCAAAAGCCCGGCTTCGCGCGCCGTCGCTACCGCCGCAGAATTCGCGCCTATTGCCCCACCATCCGGTCTTTCCTGCAATGCGTACATGCTGTCCTCCGCACTTTGCGTCTGTTCATCCCGTCTTTCGCTGCACCGGGTTTGGGCAACAAAACATCTTCTCTTAACATATATATTAAATACATGTTAACCCGCAAAATGCATGGCTGATGTGACGGCGCGCCGCACTGCAAACGGCATTTTCATTTTTTCGGGGTGAAAATTCGCGGATTGCTTAAAGCAGGCACCAGCCCCAATATATCGGCAAGGGCTGCTTGTGGCGCAATCAGATCGGCCAGCACATAGCCATCGAGAACGGCATAAAATGCTTCGCGCGCCTTATAAAGGGCACCGCGCAAAATGCAGGCCGCTTCTATTTTGCAACAGCCCGCATGTGCCGGGTCAAAACATTCAACGATATGGCTGTCTTTTTCGGTTTCGCGCACCACCGCACCAATATTGATCTCGCCCGCGTCGCGCGCCAGCATCATGCCGCCGCCCTTGCCGCGCACAGTGGTAATGATGTTTTGTCGCGCCAGGTGATGCACAACTTTCATCAAATGATTGCGCGAAACATCATAGGCAATGGCAATTTCATCAATCGTCGCCAAACCGTCGCCGTGCACCCCCAGATAAATCAGGGTACGCAAGGTATAATCGCTAAAAACCGTCAACCGCATTGTGAATTCCTGACACGACAATTGCCGACAACACCACCAGATCCGTCATTTTCCGGTCTGCGGCCCTCTTTGGTGCCCGGCGCCACCTGGCGCATATACCGCAAAGCAGGACTCAGAACCAATATTTTAAATGCATCTTATATTCCAGACACGGCCTGGCCGATAAGGCCGTTTCTTTCACCAGCCATAAAAAAACGCCCCCGCGAGAAGGGGCGTTTTTCATGCTTGCTCATTCAGGGTGCAAGACACCAAGACAAATATGTCCGCTTAATCCAGCGGCGGCAAATCTTCTTCAAGGATCATGATCTGCAGCGAATAACTAACTTCGCCTTCGTCTTCATCACGGTGCAAAACACCTAGAAACTCCTCGCCGACACGCATTTCAATCGGATGATCCTTGGCGCGCGGCGGATCAATGGCAATGCGGTTATTGTCAAAGGTGCGACGCAAATACTTGGTTACCCGTGCGATTTCGGTCGGTGTCATGCTCTGCTTCCTTGTTTACATCTGTGGTCGACGATGAGCCGTGCCCAAACAACGGCGCCTGGCGCGTTTGCGTCCCGGTTCGGTGAAAGGCGATAAATTACGTGCTTTTCCTTTCACAAACCGGACCGATAAATCAAGCCCGTCAATCGTAAAACGACCATTTTTTTACCTCGTTCCAATAAAATACACATCCTGCCCCGTCATATCCAGTCCCTGGCGCATGATAAATATACTGGTATCGGGGTGCGACCGTTCAAGGGGCACCGCAAAGGTGGTTGCAAACAGGACCCCATATGTTTAAGCCAAAAGAATGACCCATCACAGCAATGACGCCCTTTCTCCTGCCCCGGCAGCCCCCACCGGGCAGGCAGATCACCCGGTATTATACAGCTTTCGCCGCTGCCCCTATGCCATGCGCGCCCGCATGGCCTTGCTGGCCGCGGGTATTGATGTAGAACTGCGCGAAGTTGTCCTGCGCGACAAACCTGCCGCCATGATCACCGCATCCCCCAAGGCCACTGTTCCGGTGCTGGTGCTGGCCGATGGCACCGTCATTGATGAAAGTCTTGAAATTATGGTCTGGGCCCTGGCCGAGGCCGATCCGCAACAATGGCTTACCCCGGCAAGCGGCGATCTTGACGATATGCTGGTTTTGATCGCGCAAAATGACGGCCCGTTTAAAAACCATCTTGATCGTTATAAATATGCCTCTCGCTATGACGGGGCGGACCCGGTTTTTCACCGTGAACAGGCCGAAAAAATCCTGAACCGGCTTGATGGCCGACTTGCGGTTGGCCAATACCTGTATGGAAGCCGCCCGGCCCTGGCCGATTTTGCCATTGCCCCGTTCATTCGCCAGTTCGCCCGCACCGACCTCGAAAAATTTAACGCCCTGCCCTTTGCGCATTTGCAACGCTGGTTGCATGACATGCTGCAAAGCCCGTTCTTTACCAATGCGATGACCAAATATGCCCAATGGCACGAAGGTGACAAACCGGTCTTGTTACAGGCGACCGACAAAACAACATCCAATATTCAACCGCAAGCAGGCTGGTAAAGGCCCATTGCCTGTGGTAGCAACGCCTGCATTGAACCATTCCACCTTCGGGGACCCGGACTGATGGCCGATTATGATGTCAAGCCGTTGATCACTGCTGAGGAAATTGCCGCGAAAATCGATACGCTGGCAACCCAGATCAACGAAAATTTCAAAGATACCCAAAAGCTGATCGTGGTCGGCTTGTTGCGCGGATCGTTCGTGTTTATCGCCGATCTGGTCCGTAAACTGACCGTACCGGTCGAAGTCGATTTCATGGTGGCGTCAAGCTATGGTGACTCGACCGAAAGCTCGCGCAATGTGCGCATCATCAAGGATCTTGACGGGCAAATTCGCGGCAAGGATGTGCTTTTGGTCGAAGACATCATTGATACCGGCTACACCCTGTCCGAAGTGGTGCGCCTGTTAAACACCCGCGACCCCAACCGCCTTGAAATTTGCACCTTGCTGAACAAACCCTCCCGGCGCGACATCAATATCGACATCGATTATTGCGGCTTTGATATCCCCGACGAGTTTGTGGTCGGCTATGGTATTGATTACGCCCAGAACAATCGCAACCTGCCTTTTATCGGCACGGTGCATTTTCACGGCGAATAAATCATTCTTCGCTTGTCTGCGGGCAAAAATACAAAACCGGCGATCGGGCTTTCCCGTTCGCCGGTTTTTCTTATTCAGCATCGCTGCCCGCACCCTGAAAGCTATTTTTGCATCATACCGGGGTCACGCGGGAACGGTTCGGTCTCAGGACCAACCAAATCCTCAGCTGCATCACGGGTGTCGCGGGCCGCACGTTCGCTGGCTGCGGCATGGGCGGCCTCGGCCTGCGCCACGGCAACTTCAGCGGCGCGCTGGCGCTCGAACGTGCCCAAGCCGTGCAAATCCTGCAAGACGCGCTCCAACCCCTGACTCATAGCTTTTTTATCCCCTTGCCCGGTCGCAAAACCGGCACGGGCGGCATCCATCAGCAAATCTATAATAACATCTTCCTCGGTGCGGCCCGCTTTTGGTGTCTGCCCGGGTTTGTCCTGCGAGAATGTCGGGCTTTTACCAAACCAGATCGCAGCCACAGCAAGGCCCAGCACAATCAACACAATGCCAATGGTCAGCGCAGAAACCACCGGCCCAACCTGGGCTGCCAGCGCCATATAAATACCCGCCAGCACAAACCCGGAACCCACCAGCATAACCAGCCCAATCACGGCGATGGCCGCAAGCCTTGCAGCTGCGGCCTGCGCCATGTCACCGATGGCATCGATGAGCTGATCGATCATCGTTGCAGCAGACGACCAATTAACAGGCCGACGCCAAAGGTCGCGGCAACCGTTAGAAGCGGCCGTTCACGTACCTGATCAACAGCCACGTCACGGGCGTGGTCAAACTGTTCGCGTGCCTGGCCTGAAACTTCACGGACCCGCTGAGCTGCTTGTGCGCTGCGGGTTCCTACACTTTCGCCAGCAATCGCCTTCAGGGTTTTGGTCACCTCTGCCAAATCCTTGCGCAGAGTTTCGACCTCAGCCTGAAGTTTTGAGGTGTCGGCACTCGTATCGGCTTCGCTTTTGGTCACCATTAAGACCTCCTTGTTTTGTTTTCAACCGTTGCCTCACACAACACCCCCTCTAACGCACGACAAGGCCTGCCGGTTCCAAATCAATTGTGATGATTTAGAGGCAACTGATATTAAGGGAAGCATGCTTTAATAAGGCAAGCCGACATAATTTTCCGCCAGCATCGTTTTGCCTGCCTGCGATGACAGCACATAATCCAGTTCGGCCTGGCGCACCCGGCCATCAAAACTGTTTTCATCGCCAAACCGGTGCAACATGGATGTCATCCACCAGGAAAAACGTTCCGCCTTCCACACCCGTGCGGTTGCCGTTGCCCCGTACCCCGCCAGAAGCGTATCATCATTATCCTTAAATCGGGCAACCAGAGCACGAGAGAGATAATGAACATCGCTTGCCGCCAGGTTTAATCCCTTCGCCCCGGTTGGCGGCACAATATGGGCGGCATCGCCTGCCAAAAACAGCCGCCCGTGCGCCATGGGTTCGGCCACAAAGCTGCGCAGCGGCGCAATGCTTTTTTCAAACACCTCGCCTTCATTAACCAGATCGGCATCTTCCGCGCCCAGCCGCAGGCGCAATTCATGCCAGAACCGGTCATCGGACCAGTCTTCTATTTTATCATCGATCGGCACCTGCACATAATGGCGCACCACCGTTTGGGATCGCAGTGAACACAGGGCGAACCCCCGCGAATGGCTGGCATAAATCAGTTCATCGGCCACAGGCCTGGCCTTTGCCAACACCCCTAACCAGCCAAACGGATAAACCCGCTCGAAGGTTTTTAATGTTTCCTTGGGCATGGTCTGGCGGCCGACCCCGTGATAGCCATCGCACGCGGCGATATAATCGCAGGTTATGCGATATTCGGTGCCATCTTTAAAATATCGAACACCGGGCCGATCACTTTCAACATCGTGCAGACTGACATCTTCAGCGCCAAATACAATGTCGCCACCATGCGCCAAACGCGCCGCAATCAGGTCCTTGGTCAGTTCGGTCTGACCATAAATCATCACCGTCTGCCCGCCGGTCAGGCTTTTCATATCAATATGATGGCGTTTGCCTTCAACGCTGATGTAAATGCCATCATGCAAAATGCCCTCGGCATTCATCCGCGCATCCACACCCACGTCGCGCATCAAGCCAACGGTTCCCATTTCAAGCACTCCGGCGCGAATGCGGCTTTCTACATAGTCGCGGCTTTTGCGCTCCAGAATAACGGAATCGATGCCGCGCACATGCAGTAAATGCGACAACAACAGGCCTGCCGGGCCACTGCCAATAATAACAACAGGAACATGCATGACGTTTTCCTTTATGATCTTTTTATAAAACGGCGCAAAGGCCGCCTCCCGATTGATCACAGGATAAAACGTCGTCGGTTGGGGTTGAATGGACAAACCGGGAAAAGAACAGCACAAAACGAACATCTATAACCAAATGGCTATTGAAAACATTTTAATGCTTATAAGTGCCAAACGGGCCGGAAAAACCCGACCCATTTGGCTCGGCCCGAATAATTTACCCCGAAAAATTATGTTCGCGATGCTCAAACACCCAGCTTTCGGTCAATAATCGACCATTGGCTTTTAGGGCGGCGCGCAAGTTAACCGGCCCGGTGCCATCGGGGAAAATATCAAACACCAGCCGCCAGTAATCCTGCCCAACTACGCGCAAACAATAGGCATTTTGAATGGCGGCGTGACTGGCCGTCACATCGGGGACCACGGTTTTTTGTTCGGTAGTATAATTGGCCAGATCCCCCCCGGCAAAATCGATGGCGTATTTCAAACCTTTATCCGGGCGTTTTTGCCCCGGCACCCCGGCCCGCCCGGTGCGGGTTGCGATGGCATGGCCAACTTTTGCATCGCCAAACAGGCCATCCACCATCCAGTGCATCCGGTATTGAAAGGCGCGTTCTTCGCCCGCTGGCACCTCTTCGTCCGTTGTCCAATAGGCAACGATATTGTCGTGGATTTCATCGTCAGTGGGAATTTCCAGCAACTGAACCATGCCTTTTTGCCAGTCGCCCTTGGGTTCAATCCACAAAGACGGGCGGCGTTCGTAAAACACGCCGTCATCTTCGTAATTGGCAAAGTTGCGGTCGCGCTGCATTAGCCCGAACCCCTTGGGCGATTGATCGACAAAGCTGCTGGTGCGGGTTTGCTTTGGGTTATCAAGCGGTCGCCACAGGCGCTCGCCGGTCCCGGTCCAAATGGCCAGCCCGTCATTGTCATGAATTTCCGGCCGCCAATCGACCGCTTCGTCGCGGTTGATTTCCGAAAACCAGAACATGCTGGTTAACGGTGCCACACCAAGGCGGCGCACCGCCTGGCGGGTAAAAAACCGCACTGTCACATCCATGACGATATCGTGGTCATTGGGCTTCTTGCATGTCATCTGCATCGCCCCGGTCAGGCTGGGGCTGTCTAGCAACGCGTAAATCCGCATACCACCATCATGGGTGGGCGCCAGCCAGAACTCGGTAAAGCGGGGGAATTCTTCGGTTTTGTCATGCAATGCCGTGTTAACCGCCACCGCGCGCGCCGACAGTCCATACTGGTCTTGCGGCCCGGCAGAGCGAAAATACGACGCGCCCAAAAAAGCCAGCCAATCCCGCGAAGGATCATTGTCATATAGCAGGCGAAACCCGCCCCACCCGGCATCCTGCGGCATATCGGCGGCTTTAATATCGCCGCTATAGCGAAACGCCGACGGGTCATATTGCACTTCCTGTGCCTGCCCGTCGGTGACGGTATAAATGCGGACCTTTTCCATACTGACGCGGTTTTGGTGAAACAGGGCAACCGGCGGCACGCCATCGGTGTGCCGCCACAATGACTTTTCGGTATCAAATTTGATGTGCTGATAGGCATCGTAATCAATGCGCGATAAGACGTTTTTTAACGCATCGGAAATTTCAGGGGCCTGATAGGGCTTTTGCGCCTGTTCTCGCGCCCAACCAAGCACCCCTTCAAACGAAAACGGTTTTTTCGCCCCCATTGGCAATGCGCCCCCCTCGGCGGCAAAGGCGCGTGATACCACACCAGGCACAAGGCCCGCGGCGGCGGCGGCACTTACAAAACCAATAAAATCCCGACGTCCCATTTTCACGCCCATCAAACGACCTTCACCTTTAAAATCCTGTTCCGGCATTGGTTTTTCTTAAATCACAAAGACTTGCAACCAAATTATTGCCTTTAGCGGCACCGATATGCCGGTTAAAAATGGCATTGGCAGGGCCAGCATCAATCGCACCCCCACCAATCAACCAACGAAAACCGGCCCCGACAGTTCCCGCAGCAGCACAGAGCGCCAAAATCAGAATGCGGTCGGCAAACATTAAGTGATGATTTTCCACACACTTTTATAATCATGTAAAAATGTGCATAAAATTTAATCTCAGCACTGTCGCCCAATCGGGGGCGCTGTGCTAGACTTCAATTGTTACTTCTACAACACACTGTTTTCACTACGTTTTGCGAGATAGATGCAACATCTGACCGGACTTGTCGTTTTCACCGACCTGGATGGCACCCTGCTGGATCACGATGACTATTCCTGGGAGGCCGCCCGCCCGGCCATCTCCCGGTTGCGCGAAAACGACATTCCCCTGTTGGCAATTTCTTCAAAAACCCTGGCTGAATTACAGGTTTTCAACACCCGGCACCATCTGTTTGCCGGGCTGATTGGTGAAAATGGCGGCGTGATTGAAATTAGCGGTAATTTGCGCCTGCTTGGCCCGCAAACCGCCACCATTGATGCGGCGCGAAATGAAATTGCCAAAGCAATATCCGTCCCGGTGGCGGGGTTTCGCACCAGCACAGCGGCTGACATCGCCAGTGCCACCGGCCTGCCACGGGCCGATGCCGCCCTTGCCGGGCAACGCAACTGCTCCGACCCGCTAATATGGTCCCCAAGCGAAAATGACATTGCCCTTGCCGGGAACATTGCCCGCCAATTTGGGTTAAAACTGGTAAAGGGGGGCCGCTTTTACACATTATGCGGCGAAACAGACAAGGGGGCGGCCATGCAAATGGCCCTGACCATGTTGCAAGAAGGCGGAAAACTTCCGCAAAACCGGGCCGACATCACCACCATTGCGCTCGGCGATTCCCCCAATGATGCCAGCATGCTGACCCATGCTGACATTGCCGTGCAAATTCCGGTTAAACACGGCCCTGTTCCCAACCTTGAGCTTGGCGGCCATCCGGCCCGCCTTGCGCCAAAACCGGGGCCTGATGGCTGGAACACCAGCATTCATGCGATACTTAACGATCTGTCGCAAATAACACCATCAAAAACAAAAGCGAGGTAAAAATGGCCGATTTTCATCAGGGTGGCCCGATCACAACCCTGCATTCGATTATTGATCGCGACCCGGAAGAACTCGCTTATGAAATGACGGCATTTGCCCGATCCCGCCGCCAGACCCTGATTTTGCCGTGTCTGTATTCCGAACTGGAAACACCGGCAATGACCACCATTCTTGAAGGGCTTAAAAAAGCCACCTATATCGACCAGATCGTGGTCGGGCTGGACCGGGCCAACGAAACCCAATACGCTTATGCCCGCGAATTTTTCAAAGACCTGCCCCAACGCACCCGCATTTTGTGGAATGACGGCCCCCGCCTGCGCGCCGTGCATGACCGGTTGGCAAACTATGACCTGGCCCGCTATGAACCGGGCAAAGGCCGCAATGTGTGGTATTGCATGGGCTATACGCTGGCAACCGGGCGCAGTTCGGTTATTGGCATTCATGATTGCGACATTGCCACCTACACTCCCGACCTGCCCGCGCGCCTGATGTATCCCATTGCCAACCCGGCATTTAATTTTGCCTTCGCCAAGGGATATTATGCCCGCGTTGCCGGTGGCACACTTAAAGGCCGGGTTTGCCGCCTGTTTGTAACCCCGCTTATTCGCGCGTTAAAACAGGTGGTCGGCAAAACCGATTTTCTCAATTATCTTGATTGTTTCCGCTATGCGCTATCGGGCGAAATTGCCATTCGCACCGATGTTGCCTATGGGCTGCGCGTGGCGTCCGACTGGGGATTGGAAATTTCGATGCTGTCGGAAATGTATCGTAACCATACCGTCCATCGCCTGGCGCAGGTCGACATTGCCGACATTTACGACCATAAACACCGCGAATTTGACCCGGCCGAGAAAGACGATGGCCTGTCACGTATGGCCAGCGACATTGCCAAATCGCTGTTTCGCAAACTCGCCACCCAGGGCACAGTTTTCTCGCACGAAACATTCCGCACGCTTAAAGCCACCTATTACCGCACGGCCCTGGACCTGATCGAACAATATCGCGCCGATGCCCTGTTTAACGGCCTTAAAATCAACCGCGATGAAGAAGAAAAATGTGTCGAGGTTCTGGCTGAGGTCATCATTAGTGCCGGTCAGCATTACCTTGAAAACCCGCTGGAAAGCCCGTTCATTCCCAGTTGGCAGCGGGTTGAAAGTGCGATGGACGACATTTTCGAACAGCTTTCGGCCGCCGTCGAAGACGATTTAAATGACGGTGAAATTGGCAAAGGCGTATAATTCCAGCTTCACACGATCATGATTTAAAACAGGTCGGGGAAGTTGCCTTCCCCGACCTGTTTTAACGCCCCGATAATTATCACACCGGCATGGCATCGCGGTAACGCTGCAACAACCGGCTTTCGGTGCGATGACGCCCATCCAGATTGGAAATCCACAAAATCTGATAGGGGGCCAAGGTCATGATGCCGTCATAGTCGGGAATAATTTTGCCCGTAATCAGGTCCTGCCAGCCTTCATTCATGATCAGGTTAATGCGCGACAAATCCAGATCCTGATCCTGGGCTGTCAGGTTAAAGACACAGAAAATACTTTGATCATTCAAATGACTTTGCCGCCAAACGCCCAACAATTCCGAGCCCAGATTAAGGGTATATTGGGTAGCATTAGGGTGAAAAGCCGGTTGCCCCTGGCGGATCGCCATCAAGGCGCGCAGTTGCTCGAACACCTGCCGGGCCGGGCCGGGCGTTTCCAAAACCGCTTCTGCATCGGCCAATTGCCAGATTTTACGGTTTAACCGCCGTGGAATACCAGTTTGCTGATAGCCGTTCTGGTCATTTTCCGATGCAAAGATCGACTGCACATAAATCGCCGGAATACCTTCCAGCGACATGGCAATCGCCTGCGACATCACAAACCGTTCCATGCCAAAATCCCGTTCCCCGGCAAAACTTTCAGCCAGCATGCTAAACAATGTCACATTCAGCTCATAGGGGCGCTGCCCGCCGCCCGCAAGCGAGCGATAGCTGACCTCGCCGCCCATTTTGCGCGCATGTTCCGTCATCTGGGTAATATCATCATCGGGCACGATATTTTCCGCCGGGCGCAAGCCAATACCGTCATGGCTGGCGGTAAAGTTAAAAAAAGTGCAGCCCGCCGGGGCGGGCGGCATCGCCATGATGCATTTGCGGATATAATCCGACCGACCGCTCAGCAGCGCGTGCAAAATCACCGGCGGCAGGGAAAAATTGTAAATCAGATGGGCTTCGTCCTGCTGCCCGAAATAAGACAGGTTCTCAACCATCGGCAGGTTGGTTTCGGTAATAAACACCAGATCGGGTGCCACGGCATTGGCCGCCAAACGCAGGGCCTTGATGATTTTATGGGTCTGTTCGGCGTTAATGGATGCTGTGCCGGATTCTTTCCAGATGAACCCGATCGCATCAAGCCGGATCACACTGACCCCGTGACTGACATAATCAAGCACGATTTTCAGAATTTCAAAAAACACATCGGGGTTGCTGTAATCAAGATCAACCTGATCATAACTAAAGGTACACCAGACATGCTTTGGCCCCAACGCGGTTTCAACCAGATTTAACAAAGGGTGGCTGCGCGGGCGCACCACCTGTGAAATGTCGTCATCCGGGCTGGCGGTTTTAATGTAATTAACACCCGGTTCCTGCCCGGCCAAAAATTGCCCAAACCATTCATGCGAGGCCGAAATATGGTTCGCCACCAAATCGGCCATCACTTTGGCATGTTGGGACAAATCTTCGACATCCGCCCAACTGCCCAGTTCCGGGCGCAGGGTGGTAAAATCGGAAACCGAAAAACCATCGTCGGATGTAAAGGGGTGAAACGGCAAAATATGAATGCCCGGCAGCCAGTCTTTCAGCCATTTCTGATGAAAATCGCGCAAAGATTTAAGGCCCTGATAGCCATTGCGCGAAATGCTGTCGCCATAGGTAATTAAAAAGGCGTCGCGCTGGTCCCATTTGCGCAGGGTTTCTTCGCCGGGTTCGGGACCGTCGCCTTCAATCGGCAAGTTCAGCACGTCGAACACGCGCCGCACCAGCAAAACCGGGTCATGCTGCGGGTAAACATCGGTCAGCAAATTTCGCATTGCACTGGCAAAGGCGATCCGCCCAGACGTTCCAACAACCCGGTCCATTTGACCTCCTTAAATCAGGCAATTCAAATAATTGAATTCAATCAAATAATTTTTCTGCCTGGGATGCAAGCAGGGATTTGCGATTGCCCGGAAAACAGGCAGCACAAATCCACCGCATCGCAACATCATGATGTGCCCGGCACCCCGTCTTTATGGGGCAATGGAAATTTCAACCAGCGCGTGGGTAGCTGTGGTTTCAATATGGGCAATGGCCTGTGTTAACACCCCCATCAAATCATCGGGTTTTTCCACCCTGGCGGTCCAGGCGCGGCTGGCCTGGGCGGTTTTGGTAAAATCGGGGCTGGGTTTTAACGACGTCAGCGGCATACGATTGGTTTTTGAAGCATAGCCATCGGGATACATCCCGGTGACGGACTGGCGCACCGCCCCCCATTCGTTATTGTTTAAAACCAAAATCAGCACCGGCAGGTTCAAGGCCTCGGCGATTTGGTGGCAGGCGGTCGGGTTGGCAAACATATAGGACCCGTCACCCATGGTTGCGACCACCAACCGGCCCCGATTGGCCAGCGAAAACCCCATTGCCGCCGGGAAGGACCACCCCAAACCACCCGAATGCGGTTCCTGATACCATGCCTGATGATGGTCCATATCCATCGGTTCTAACGGGCAACCAAGTTCGGAAAATACTGTGGCACCCTTATTCGCGATTGCAGCCGAAACACCGCGCGACACATAGGCCTTTGTCATTGGTGTGGTGGCACCGGCATCGGCGGCGGCCAAGGCCCTTTGCCGGGTTTCGTGGTTGCGCGCGGCCTCCGCGTCATAGCGCGTTTGGCATTTGTCGGCATGACCGGCATATTTGGGGGCCATTGCTCCGGCCAGTGCCAAAATAACATTGGCGGTTTCACCCGCCAGCGACACATCAGCGGGGAAATTTCGCGCTGGAAACCGGGCATAAAGCGGGTTCTGCCCAATCTGGATCACCTTGCAATCATCGGCCAGGGTATGAATATCGGGTCCCCACGGGGCCAAACAATCAATCACCACCACCAGATCGGCCTGTTTCATATAGGCCGCCGGGTCCATACCGCCAAACATGGCGTGCCCGGTCGGGATTGCAAGCTGAATTGCCCAATAATGCACCACCGGAATGCCCCATTGGCTTGCCATTTGTGATAATGCCGTAAACCCCGCCGCCGAGCCCGCGCCGCGCTGCGCAATAATCAGCGGACGCTCGGCCTGGGCCAGCATATCAGCAGCTTGCGCCAGCACATGCCGGGGCGGGGCCACCTGCACGGGCATCATGCGCGACGGGCTTTCAATGGCATCACCCGGGCATGGCTCGCACAAAACCTCGCGCGGCAGGCTGACATATACCGGGCCTTTGGGCACCGAATTGGCAATCGCATAGGCGCGATCCACGGTTTCGGGTACTTGTTCGGGAAATTTCAGTTCGTAATCCCACTTTACCGCTTCGCGCACCAGGGCGGTTTGATCGCGCATTTCCTGGCCCCAGCCAATCGGCACGGTGCGCGCACCCAAGCGCCCCTTTTCCATCACCGGGGTACGGCCGGAAAACAACAGGATCGGCACATGTTCGGTCGCGGCATTAATCGCGCCAATCGCACAATTGGCCAGGCCCACATTGGTATGCGCCATCACCGCCTGGGCGCGCCCGGTTGCCAGATAATAGCCATAGGCCATGCCCATGGCGGCATTTTCGTGCGGCATAATCAGGGCTTCGGGCAGGTCAATATCCCTCGCGGCGGCTTCGGCCAATCCTTCAATAATCGGGGGAAAATCGGTACCGGAATTGGCAAAAATATAATCAACCCCCACCGCCTTCATCCGCGCCAAAAGCGCACCACCCGCCGTCAGAGTTAATTCTGTTTTCGTATGATCCGACATGTATCACCCTGTTCATATTTCTATATTTGAAATTTTATTTACAATATAGTATATTGCCCCGGATTTGCCGCCGTCAAGCTGTGGCAAGTTCTGCGCGACCACAACCACACCCCACCCCGGCCCTTTTTGATTTTGCAAAGGCACTGGCATGACGACACAGTTAAACGGATCGGTGTTAAAGGCATTTCGCATTCTTGACCTGTTTGCCGCAGGACGCAGCGAAATGACGGCTGGCGAGGTTGCAAAAGACCTTAAAATCAACCTGATCACGGCGCACAGGTTTTTGCATAGTCTGGAACAGGCCGGTGCCTTGCGGGCAAGCGCACGCGGGGTTTTTCGCCTGGGTTATATGTTTGCCGACCTGGGTGAACGGGTTATGCGCGATGGCGGCCCCGCCCCAACCCTGCAACCGATATTGGACAATCTGGCACGGGTCACCGGCGAAGCCTGCATGGCAACCCGGTTTGAAACCGATATGGCGGTGTGCATTGCCAAGGCCATGCCGGGCCGGTCGCTGTATGTGGATATCCGCATTGGCAGCAAACTGGATGCCTTTTGCACCGCCCATGGCAAATTGTGGCTGGCCTTTATGGCGGATGAAAAACGCGAGGCTTACCTTGCCACCGCCCGCCTTTCCCCCCTGACAGCCACCACCATTACCGGCAAGTCGGCGTTAAAACAGGAACTGGACCGCATTCGCGAAGATGGTTTTGCCTTAAATGACGGCGAACGCGAAAGCGACATTTACGCCATTGCCGTGCCGATCACTAACCGCACCGGCCGCATGGTTTGCGCCATTTCCACCTTTGGCACCGCAAGCAGCATCGTTAACCAGCGCAGCACCAGCCTGTTGCACCACCTGAAAGATGCCGCCCGTGCCGCGCAAAACGCCCTTTATGGCACCAGCAGTGCTGGCGCGTGAGTTGACACATGCCCGTTAGCGCCTACATGCCAGGCGCTTTATACGTGGGAAACCAGCCTGCCCGCCCCGTGCTGAAACGTCAAATCGACGAATTTTCCGCCTTTTTCGACAAAACTGCCCCTTTTGGTCAAAGATAATAACCAAATCATCACCGTTAACATTGCATCGCCCCCGCCCAAACGGCATAAAGCGACACGTCAAACTAAACCAAAACAAAAGCAGAGAAGGCCGCAATGCCCCTTTCCCCGTCATCACCTTACCCTGACCGCTATGCCCTGTTTGATCGGGATAAATGGCAGGCTGTGGGTGAAAACACGGCCTATCATCTTGCGGCGGCCGACCTTGATGCGCTGCGCGGTCTGAACGACACCACCGATCAGGACGATCTGTCGGCAATCTTTGCGCCGCTGATCCATCTGATTCGCAGCCACCGGGACCATTTGGCAGCCCTTAAAACCGGGATGGGCAATGTTTTGGGCACCCCGCCGCGCAAAGCCCCCTATATCATTGGCGTTGCTGGCAGCGTTGCGGTGGGCAAAAGTACGTTTTGCCGGGTTTTACGGCAAATGCTGGCGCAATCGCTTGGCGCAAATGGCCAGGTTGATTTGATGTGTACCGACGGGTTTTTATGGCCGCTGGCCGACCTCGAAGAACGCGGCCTTTTGGCGCGCAAGGGTTTCCCCGAAAGTTACGACCGCCGCGCCCTGCTAGATACCCTAGAGCAAATCAAGGACGGGGTGGAGCGGGTTGAAATACCGGTTTATTCGCACGTCACCTATGATATCGACCCGAACCGCAAACAGATTATCGATACCCCCGATATTCTGATTGTCGAAGGGTTGAATGTATTGGAAATCAGCACGGTAGGCAGCCCGGTTGCCCCCACCCATGCCGGGGACTATTTTGATTTCACCCTGTATCTTGATGCCGACGAAGACGACATTCGCACCTGGTACATTCACCGTTTTCTCACCCTGAAAAACAGCGTGTTCCAAACACCGGAATCCTATTTCCACCGCTATGCCCATTTAAATGACGACGAAGCCCGCACCCTTGCCGGCGACATATGGGCCAATATCAATGCCAAGGTTTTGGAACAGCATGTTGCCCCGTCGCGTTTTCGCGCCGATGCGATTTTGCGCAAGGGCAAAGGCCACCGGGTGGAAACGGTTGCCGTGCGCAAACCGTAAAACATGCTTTAACCCGGCAAGCTATGCCCGGCGGGCCACGCCCGGCGATGCCCCTGTTACCCGCTTAAACGCCCGACTAAAGGCCGCGGCCGACCCATAACCCAACCGTTCGGCCACCGTATCAACCGGCAAGCGGTCCTGGCTGATCCACTGGGTTGCCAGCCGCATCCGCAAATCGGTTACATAGCGTAGCGGCGTCACCCCGGTAATGGCCAAAAACCGTTCGGCAAAAACCGACCGCGAAGCCCCCATTTCGGACGCCATGCTGGCCACCGTCCAGTTGCGGCCCGGTTCACGGTGCAACGCACCAATGACGCGCCCCAAACGCGGATCGCGCAGGGCCGCAACCCAGCCCGTGGCATCACCGCAGCCACATTCCACCCAGCCCCGGATAATGGATGCCGAAACAACATCGGCCAAACGGGTCACAATGGCGCCATAGCCCGCCCGTTCACGGCAAACTTCGCGTTCCATGGCCTCAAGCATCGGTAAAATTTCCGGGCTGCGTTTAAGAAGGGTGCCGACATGCATGATTTCGGGCATCATCGAAATCAACAACCCCATGCTGCCAAGGTCAAACTCCATACAACCACTGAAAAACAAAAGACGATCAATTTCGGTCTTTTCGCTTTCGCAGGTATCTATGGCGTCCACTTGTCGACAAATCGGAACGGCGTCAAACCCGGTAATATCAAGCGCCCCCAAATTGGGCGATGACACCATTTCATGGCCCCCGCCGCGCGGCAACAATACCGCATCGCCGGTTTGCAGCACACATTGCGCGCCACTATCGCAACGCACATAAACCGGCCCACGGGCGACAAAATGAAATTGCGCCCGCCCCACGTCGGCATCAAAGCGCACGCCAAAAGGCGGCGTCATTTGCACACGGCGGTAATGCAGGCCAACCAGACGCATCCCCAACAGCAATTCGCTTATCAGGTCTGTTGTGCCGCGCCCCGGATCTGTGGCGCGAGATTTCCCGGACGATTGATCAATCATTTAAGAGTATCTGGCATAGATCGTCTGCAATTTCCAGCCTATTTTAGGATCAATCAAAATCACATCCTTATAGACAGGACCGAAACAACAATGAACGACACACAGACAAGTGCTCCGCGCGCTGGCGGGCCTTCGGCCCCGGCGTGGGCGGCCGTCATTTCAATGACGCTGGGCGTTTTCGGGCTGGTAACAGCCGAATTTTTGCCCGCCAGCTTGCTAACCCCGATGGCACATGACCTTGCCATTACCGAAGCCATGGCCGGACAGGCGGTTTCGGCCACCGCCATTATTGCCCTGATCACCTGCCTTTTAATCGCAACATTAACCCGCCGGTTTGACCGCCGTTACGTCTTGCTGGGATTTTCGATTTTACTGATCATATCGAACATTCTGGTGGCAATCGCACCCAACCTTGAATTCCTGATCATGGGGCGGGTGCTGTTAGGGATCGCGCTGGGCGGGTTCTGGACGATGGCGGCGGCTGTTGTCATGCGGCTGGTCCCCGAACATCTGATCCCGCGCGCCTTGTCCATTTTGTTTAGCGGGGTATCGATTGCTACCGTTTTTGCGGCCCCATTGGGCAGTTTTCTGGGCGATATTATTGGCTGGCGCAATATCTTCCTGCTGACCGGTGGCGTTGGTGTTGTGGTGTTAATTGTTCAATTCGCCACCCTGCCCCGTCTGGCCCCGGTCGGACATGCCAGTTTACGCACCTTGTTTGAGGTAATGATACGGCCCCGGATGCGCGTTGGCCTGATCCTGACCATGATGATCTTCACCGGCCATTTCGCCATGTTTACCTATGTTCGGCCGTTTTTGGAAAATGTTACCGGCGTTGCGGTTTCAGGTGTCTCGGGCATTTTGCTGGGCTTTGGCATGGCCAATTTCCTGGGCACTTATTTGGGCGGCGCGCTGATTGAACGCAATTTAAAGCTGACCCTGAGCGTTATGCCCGTGATTATGGGCCTCGCCGGGCTGGGCCTTGCCACCCTGCAAGGCAGTGCCCCGATTGGCGATGCCATTCTGATTGCCATTTGGGGCATGGCCTTTGGCTCCATGCCCGTAGGCTGGTCCACATGGATTACCCGCACCGTTCCCGACGAAGCCGAAAGTGGCGGCGGGTTGCTTGTTGCCGCCATCCAGTTTGCCATTGCCCTGGGCGCGGCACTGGGCGGGGTTGTTTACACCGCCAGCGGTGCCCTTGGCGTGTTTAGCATCAGTGGATGTTTGTTGCTGGTGGCCGGTGTGGTGGTTGCCATGGGGTTGCGGACAGCCCCGCTTGCCGCGGAACAAAACGAAGCCTGATCGAAAAAGCAACACCAAAAGAAAACCCGGCCCTCAAAAAGGGGCCGGGCTCGCTTAAAAGAAGCATCGTGCGACCGGGTTGACCAGCCTTAAATCGCACGAACCTTCACCGGGCGCTCTTCCTGAACTTTCAACCGGTTGCGGATTGCCCTGCCAAAGGTTTCCGACGAAATTTCAAATTCGTCACCATCCTGAGTTGTCACGCCGTCGGCAAAGCTAAGGGTTGCTGTACCAAAATAATGGGCATGAATATCGCCGGGATGACAGAACAGATCATATTTAAAATGATGATATTCCAGGTTCGCCAGCGAATGCGACATATTGTCTTCGCCGCTGACAAACTGCTTTTCCCAAATCACTTCGCCATCACGATACAGCCGCGATGTGCCTTCGACATGGGATGGCAAATCGCCCAGCAATAATTCCGGCCCTAACGCACAGGCCCGCAATTTTGAATGCGCCAGATAAAGGTAATTCTGGCGTTCCATCACATGGTCGGAAAATTCGTTGCCAAGGGCAAAACCCAAACGCACCGGCGTGCCATCATCGTCGATCATGTAAATAGCGGCAATTTCGGGTTCTTCACTGCCATCAAGCGCAAAGGACGGGCTGGGAATGTCGGCACCCGGTGCCACAACCACCGATCCGTCGCCTTTGTAAAACCATTCGGGCTGCACACCGTGCTGACCAGCGGCAGGTTTGCCCCCTTCAACGCCCATACGGAACATTTTCATCGAATCGGTTTCGTCGGCCTGTTTGTTGGCTGCCGTATGCATGTTGGCGCGCGCCGATGCCGACCCCAAATGGGTCAACCCGGTACCGGTAACCAGAAAATGTGCCGGATCGGTATGGCTGATCGGCGGCAACAAACGCCGGGAACGGGCGACATCTTCGTAATCAATACGGGCATCGCCCATATGTGCGCTTGCCGCGTTGGCAAGGGTTGTGCCATCGGCCAGGGCGATTTTCGCCAGATCCCGCACCGACGCAACACCGCGCAAGGGCACAAGGGTGGCGTTATCTTCAACCACGGCAACAGCAGCGTTGCCTTCTTCATCACGAAATTGAACCAGTCTCATTTTTTTATCCTGCAAGAACGTTTCAGGGCGGGCCAGATAAATCAGGCTTAAACCCAGCCACCATCAACAATAAAATTCTGCGATGAAATCATCCGGCTTTCATCGGATGCCAAAAACAATGCCATCCGGGCAATATCGTCGGGCATCACCTTGTTTTTCAGGCATTGCCGTTCGGCAATTTCCTTTTCGGCGGCTTCATCCACCCACAGGTCAAGCTGGCGTTGCGTCATCACCCAGCCCGGCACCAGCGTGTTCACCCGGATACCATCCTTGCCAAGATCGCGCGCCATGCCACGGGTCAGGCCCTGTACCGCCGATTTGGCCGTCGTATAGCCCGGCATGCCGCCCTGCCCCATCATCCAGCTGACCGAACCGAAATTCACAATCGAGCCACCACCCGCCTTGATCATCATGGGCGCAATCGCCTGAATGGCAAAAAACGCGGGGCGGATGTTAATCGCCTGGCGCTGGTCCCAATATTCGGGGGTGACGTCCTGCCATTTATGGCGGGTATCGTTGGCAACATTGTTCAGCAACACGGAAATAGGCCCGTTCTGCGCACTTGCATCCTCCACCGCACGCCGCAGGGCATCAATGTCGGTTAGATCGCATTCGATAAAAAGCGGCACATGCGTCAATGACTTTGCCAGTTCCGTCACCAGCGCGTTACCGTCATCAGCCAGAATGTCAACAAAGGCCACCTTCGCACCCTGCGCGCAAAAGGCTTCGACCAAAGCCTTGCCAATGCCGGTGGCCCCACCGGTGATAAAAACCGAGGCATCCTGAAGGCTGGTATAATGGGTTGGTTTACGATCAGCCATGATGGCGATTTCTCCCTTGATCGGTTTAACCTTGAACCGTCTGGCAACCAGGTTGCAAACGGCAAATATATCGGAAAACCCCGGCGGCACCCCGTGTTAAAACCCGCAGCACATCTAAAACCATCTTTGTTGCGCCCGGCCCTGCCCAAACAACACCGCGATCCCCTTGCAGGAAACGGTTTCACAAACGGTGTTGCAAGGTGGTTTCTGGCGAAAAATGATACATAAACCGGGTTTACGGGTTGGGCAAACGTCACGCAAAACAAGGCACAGGATTACCCGCAAAAGCCATGTTGATGACCGGCCCTGGGCTGCATTCCGGTTTCCTCCTGATATTTGGCTGTCTTTTGACATCATTATTCTTCATACTATAACAGTAATGATCAATCCCGCCGGAGCTGTCAAGACAGCAGGCAGGGGAATGCGAAAACATCACCGCTTTTACCCCTGACTGTCATGCGCTATAAACCGGATGGGTAAAATATCGAAACTCTGGGTCCTGTGCAAAAAACCGGCGGGCAAAGCTGGTTGACCCGAAATGCTTTTGCGGATCAAATAATATTCATATGATATGAATAATGTGCCCTGCGGGCGAAACCGGACGGCTTTGCACGCTGCACCAGGGGAAAATAAATATATGTCATCCATGTCGCGAACCTATGCCAGGCGCAATCTGCACAGCATCGTGGCCCATGATCTGGGCCGGCGGATTGTTTCGGGGCAATTGGCACCGGGTGACCACTTGCCAACCGAAGCCCTGTTAAGCGAAACGCTGGAGGTATCGCGCACTGCACTGCGCGAGGCGATCAAGATTTTATCGGCCAAAGGCCTGATTGAAAGCCGCCCCAAAACCGGCACACGGGTTAAAGCACGGCATTTCTGGAACCTGCTGGACCCGGATGTTTTGTCGTGGCATTTCCCCGAACCGGACCCGACATTTTTATATGGCCTGTTTGAAACCCGCCTGATCATTGAACCCAACACCGCCGCCATGGCCGCCGAACGCCGCAGCGAAAGCCAGCTTGAAACCATTCGCAAGGCTTATCTGGACATGGAACAGGCCGAACCGGGTACCGAAGCGGTTTACCTGACCGACCTTGAATTTCATCAGGCCATTCTTGATGCCTCGCAAAATGATTTCATGAAATCGCTGGGGATGCTGATTGAAAGCGCGCTGATCGGGTCTTTCCGTATGTCAAGTGGCGGGCCCAAAGCCCAGGTGCAATCCCTGCCCGACCACAAGGCCGTTTATCAAGCCATTGCCGATCGCGACCCGGATGCCGCGCGCAGTGTGATGCGCCAGTTGCTGCGCCAGACCATGATGCAGTTGCGCGACCAGTTGGGCATGAAAGGCAGCACGGACTGGGAACGGATTACGCTGTAGGGCCGACATTACCCGAAAAAAGACATATCCGCCAAAATAATGGGCCGCCCCGCAAGGACGGCCCATTGATTTTGACAACCATGTTCAAACGGTTGCCCGATATGCTCTGGCCCGTCATCATGTCGCCCCGGCGCGCATGCCGGAAAAGGACCGCGTGATCAGGCGTTGCAGCACGATAAAGCCAAACAGCAAACCACCAATCACGATTTTGGTCCACCAGCTGTTAAGCGACCCGTCAAACGCGATCAGGGTTTGAATAACCCCCATGATGATGCCACCAAAGAATGTTCCGGCAACAAAGCCCATTCCCCCGGTCAACAGGGTGCCGCCAATTACAACAGCGGCAATCGCATCCAGTTCCACACCCACAGCCGCCAGCGGATAGGCCGATGCGGTGTAAAAGGCAAAAACCACCCCGGCCAGTGCACTGAAAATGCCGCTTAGCATATAAACCTGAACAAGGGTCTTCTCGACGGGAATGCCGAGCAATTGTGCCGATTGCCGGTCGCCGCCAATGGCATAAACATTACGGCCAAAACGGGTGTAATGGGCAATGATCATGCCCGCCACAACCGCAACCAGCATCACCAGTGCCGAGGCACTTAACCAGCCCCGCCCGGGCAGCGGAATGCGAAAACTGCCAAATGCGCCGACAAAATCATGGGTAATCGGGACGGAATCCAGATTGATCAAAAAGCACATGCCGCGCAGAAAAAACATCCCCGCCAGCGTGATGATAAAAGGCTGAATATCAAATTTGGCAATGATCAGCCCCATAAAGGCCCCGAAGGCCGCGCCAAACACCAGCGATACCATAACCGCGACCAGCGGATGAATACCAAACCCGGTGACCAGTTCGGCCATCAGCACCCCGACAAAGGCAATCATGGAACCGACCGAAAGATCAATCCCGCCCGATAGAATGACAAATGTCATGCCAACAGCGGTAATGATCAAAAAGGCATTGTCGGTCAGAAGATTTCCCAAAACGTAGGTATCGCTAAAGGCGCGATATTCAACCATGCCATACCCGTAAAGCAGCGCACAAACCGCCAGGGTCGCCAAAAGCGGATAATAACGTTCATTGACCATTGCCTGTCCTCCTGCGCCAGAATTTACCCATCATTTGCCGTGCCCGTGGTGCCTGCACCAGCAAAACCACCATCACCACAGCGGCCTTGACGATCAGGGTATATTGCGATGGCAAGCCCGACAGCAAAATGCCGGTGCCAAGGGCCTGAATGATCAAAACCCCCACCACCGTCAATGCCAGATAAAACCGCCCACCCATCAGCGCAGCACCGCCGACCACAACGGCTAAAATAGCATCAAGTTCAAGCCAAAGACCGGCATTGTTGGCATCGGCCCCGCGAATGTCGGCCGCAATGATGATCCCGGCCACCGCCGAGCACAGCCCGGAAATGACATAGGCCAAAACCTTGATCCCGCGGGCATCGATCCCGGCGAGACGACTGGCCCGGGCATTGCCCCCAACCACCTCGACAAACAGGCCAAGGGCGGTTTTGCGCATGATCGCCCACAAACCGGCAATCACGATGGCGGCAATAATCACGCGCCACGGAATACCCAGCAAGTAACCGCTGCCGATGGCCTCAAAAAACGCGCCATGAAAGGTGACGATTTGCCCGCCAGTGATCATTTGGGCAATACCGCGCCCGGCCACCATTAAAATTAGCGTGGCAATAATCGGCTGAATGTCGAGGAAGGCGACCAGAATACCATTCCAAAGCCCGCACAAAAGCCCGGCCCCAAGGGCGGCTAAAATAATGACAAAGGGCGACAGGCTGGTATCGCGGATCAGAACCGCCATCACCGCGCCTGAAATGGCAATGACAGAGCCAACCGACAAATCAATGCCGCGCGTGCCAATGACAATGGCCATGCCCACCGCCACCAGCGCAGTTGACGCCCCGCGATGAACAATATCAACCAGCGAACCATATAAATGGCCGTCAACGACCTTGATGTTAAAAAACGATGGTGAAATCAGCCCGTTGGCCACAATAACCAGCACCAGTGCAATCACCGGCCCCAGCCATTGCCGCGAGACAAGGGCGCGCGGTGCGCCGTTTTTTCCGCCATTTTGCGACGATTTTTTCGTATCTTGCAGTGTTGTCATCGTGCAATCGCCTCGATGATATTGTTTTGGGTAATGTCCGCACCGGAAAGTTCGGTTTCCAGTTCGCGGTCACGCATCACGGCGACCCGGTCGGCAAATGCCACGATTTCTTCAAGCTCCGATGATGCCACCAGCAAAGCCAGCCCCTCGTCGCACAAATCGCGGATCAGCTTGATGATATCGGCATGTGCGCCCACATCAATCCCCCGGGTCGGTTCATCCAAAATCAGGAAAACCGGTTTTGATACCAGCCAGCGCGCCAAAATAACCTTTTGCTGATTCCCGCCCGAAAGCTGGCCGACCGGCTTTTCGCGGTCCGGTGTGGCAATGCCCAATGCCGCGATCATATCATCGGCGAATTTATCCTGCTCGGCGCGGGGAATGGGGCGTAACCACCCCCGCCGACCCTGCAAGGCCAGGGCGATATTTTCGCGCACCCCCAGTTCCGGCACGATGCCATCCTGTTTACGGTCTTCGGGGCACAGGCCAAACCCGGCCCGGATCGCCTGGCGCGGAGAGCGCAACATCACCGGTTTATCATCAAGAAACACCAATCCGCTATCGGCACGCTGGGCACCGAAAACCAGTTCGGCAAGCTCGGTCCGGCCCGAGCCCAAAAGCCCGGCCAGACCGACAATTTCGCCACCTGACAAACTCAGCGTTACCGGTTTAAGCACCCGTTTTTTGCCCAGATTTTTAATGCGAATATGATTGCCGCGATCCACCACCTGATCTTTGGCATGGTGGCGATGCGCGCTGATTTCGGCCAGTTCGCGGCCCAGCATATGATTGATCAGGTCAATTTGCGGCAACGTTGCTGTTTCAAAGGTGCCCACCAGCCGCCCGTTGCGCAACACCGTAATACGGTCGGTAATTTCGTAAACCTGATCGAGGAAATGGGTGACAAAAACAATGCCAAGGCCCTTTTCGCGAAGGTCGCGCATGATGCGAAACAGGGTTTTAATTTCATCGGCATCCAGCGATGCGGTCGGTTCGTCCAAAATCAGAACCCGCGCATCCAGGGCAACGGCACGGGCAATGGCCACCAGTTGCTGGATCGCCACCGAATATGATCCCAGCGCACGATGAATATCGATGTCCAGGCCCAGAATTTTCAGGGCATTCCGGGCATCTGCGATGGTTTTCTTCCAGGAAATCAGTCCAAATTTGCGCGTCTGGCGCTCCAGCATCAGGTTTTCTGCCACCGACAGGGTCGGCACCAGATTAACTTCCTGAAACACTGTTGAAATACCAAGATGCTGTGCCTCGCCGGGGTGGCCTGGATGAATTTCAACACCATCAAGCTGTACGGACCCGGCATCGCGCGGATGCACACCGGTCATCACCTTGATCAAGGTTGACTTACCCGCCCCGTTTTCACCCAAAAGCGCGTGAATTTCGCCCGGCATCAGCGAAAAATCCACATCCTGCAAGGCTTTGACACCGGGAAAGAATTTACCCACACCACGCGCAGACAGCACCGGTTGTGCGTTATCTGCCATATGATCCTCCCTGATCTATCGCCGCTGTTGCACAAAAGGGCGTGTCCCCGGTTTGCCAAAGGACACGCCAACTTGCCAGCGTTCGCCAGGTGTTTTTCACCTGACGCAGTTATCAGCTGCGATTAGTTGCCGCTGCGTTTTTTGTATTCTTCGGCTGCTGTATCGGGCAGGTAAAGCGGACCATTGGCCATAATCCATTTCGGCACGTCTTTGCCATCCTTCGATGCATTGATCGCATCAAATGCCGGGCCACCCAAATGCGGATTCAGTTCGATCGAGGCATTGGTTTCGCCATCGGCCATGGCCTTGAAAATATCGGGAACACCGTCAATCGACACGATCAGAATGTCTTTGCCCGGTTCCAGGCCAGCTTCCTTGATCGCCTGAACGGCCCCCAGCGCCATATCGTCATTATGCGCATAAACAGCGCAAATGCCTTTGCCGCCATTTTCCGCCTTCAGAAAACTTTCCATCACTTCCTTGCCGCCCGAACGGGTAAAGTCACCCGACTGCGACCGCAGGATTTTCATGCTGGGAAAATTATCGATAACGGCCTGAAAACCGGCCTTGCGATCATTGGCAGCAGACGAGCCAACGGTGCCCTGCAATTCCACCAGATCACACACACCACTGGTTTTTGCGGCCAGCCACGATGCCGCAAGTGCACCTTCCTGAACAAAGTCAGACGCGACCTTGGTCAGATAAAGCGATTCATCGGCCGCCACCCCACGGTCAATCAACACCACGGGAATGCCGGCATCCTTGGCTTCTTTCAACACCTGGTCCCAGCCGGTTTCCACCACCGGGGCCAGCAAAATACCATCCACGCCCTGGGCAATGAATGAGCGAACGGCTTTGATCTGGTTTTCCTGTTTTTGCTGCGCGTCGGAAAATTTTAAATCAATGCCGCGTTTTTCGGCTTCTGCCTTGATCGACGCGGTTTCAGATGTGCGCCAGCCGCTTTCCGACCCGATTTGGGAAAAACCGATGATCATTTCTGCCTGTGCCGCAACCGAAAGCCCCATGCCGATGCACATGGTGGCACCCGCAAAAGCCAGTTTTTTAAGCCGTTTCATTATTTCCTCCCTGAATTAGCCTTCTCATGAAAAGCCATATAGTATTACAATATGATTGTTACCAAGACAATCACATCCATAACCACAAATTGATAATCGCAGGTTTCTGCGGTTTTATCAGGGACAGAAACAGAAAAAAGGACGCCGGAATGTCGCTTGGCCGCACTTCCCACAGGCTCACAACCTTAGAAAACAAACAGATTCGCGTGGGGTTTTGCAATCAAGGCGCGCGAATTATGTATTTTTACCTGAAAAATGATTCCAATGATCCCGTAAACATCGCATTGGGGTTTCCAGACATCGCCGATTACGCCCGCCAGGACAGTTACATTGGCGCAACCTGTGGGCGATACGCCAACCGTATTGCCGGTGCATCCTACACCGATTTGCACGGCAACAAAGTATTGCTTGCCGCCAATGAAGGGCAAAATTTGCTGCATGGCGGCCCGGACGGATTTGACCGCCGGACATGGATGGTCATGGAAGAAACCGCAACCAGCGTGATTTATGCCCTGTCATCGCCCGATGGCGATCAGGGATTTCCCGGTGCATTTCACACCATTGTTCGTTATGAAGTGGCGGGAAACAGCCTGCGCTGCGAAATTTCGGCCACCTGTGATGCTCCCACCATCGTCAATATGACCAATCACAGCTATTGGAACCTGTCGGGCAGATTTGACCAAAGTGCCGCCGATCATGAACTGGAAATTCACGCCGACCAGTATTTGCCGGTGGATGAGGGTTTGATCCCGCTGCCCGGTCGGGCCGATGTTGCAGGCACCAGATTTGATTTTCGCACATCCCGGCCCATCCATGATCCGTCTGGCACTGATCCATCCTATGATCATAATTTCTGCCTGACGGGAAAACGCGGCACCTTGCGCAAAATTGCTACGCTGTATCATGGCGCAAGCAACCGCAAACTCACCCTGTCAAGCACCGAGGCCGGGTTGCAGTTTTATCTGTCCAAACATTTTAACGCCACCATGACGGCGCAAAATGGCGACAAACTGCATCCTCAAGCCGGGATCGCGCTGGAACCCCAAACCTTTCCCGACAGCCCCAACCGCGATGACTTCCCCGCTCCGTTCCTTTTGCCGGGCGATACCTATTCCCACATCATGGTCTGGCGGGTTGATAGCTAAAACCTTCAGGCACGCAGGCGCCGCCACAATCGCCGGTCAAGGGCAAAGCGCCCGCCGCCGATGGCGACCAGAACAACCAGCGGGAAAATCCACAATATCCGCTGGTCCAGCACACTTGCCGGGTCGCCATCAAACAAGGCCCCCGGCATTGCCCCATGGGCATAAATATCGACCAGCGACTGCACCGCAATAAAGCCGACCATCCCCAACGCTGCCAACCGGGTGGCTACACCCAAAACAATCAATATGGGCAAAACAAACTCGGCCAGTGTTCCGGCAATCACGATGATGTGCCACGGAAAAAAGGCAATCGCACCGGGGTCATAGGAATGGGCCTCGGCAATCGCCGGAATAATCTGGGCAAAGGCACCGGCACCGGGCGAAAAAACGCCCAACGGTCCCATGCCCGGCTTGGTCAGGGCGCTGTTTAAATAATAGGGCCACAGCACGGCAGCAAAAATAAACCGCGCGGTTAAACCGCCCAGCCAGTCATTCCAGTATGCTGTGCCGGTTTGCGCCAGTTTATGCCCCTGTTTTGCCAGTGCAGATATTGCCAACCTTGCCAAAACCATTATTCCCCCACCGTAAATCCACCAAACATTCCCGATGCCAGCAATTGGGCAAACACCGGCGTGACGTCAAATGCCGCGTCCCGCGCCAAAGCAGCCTCAAAAGCAGCCCCAACCGACAGTCCTGCCCGCAACTGCCGCGCAAAAACCGTCGCCCCGGCATCAAGCATCGCGATTTGCACCTTGAAATATGGTCGCGTGATCAAAACCGTTTCCGCACGATCCGGGATCGTCACCGGCCCGGATCTTTCATGATCTGCCTGATGGGCCTGCCACAGCGATACAATTGGAAAATCCGATATCATCAGCCGTGCTGCGGGATGAACTGTGAACCGTATGTCCACCAGCCTGTCTTCCAACCCGGCCAGATCAGAAGCCGCCATTGCAGGGGCATCGGCTTCATGCAGGGCTTCCAGCCATGCGCGTTCCAACCGGGCAATATCAGGAAGATAAGGCACGCGGGCAATGGCGTCGTGTTGTGCCAAAAACGAGGAAAACCCGCCCCCATACAGGGCCAGCGACGGCGCACATTGGCCCTCGGCCCGCATATACTGCGCTGCCATTGCATAAAAAAAGCTGTCCCCGACCAGTTTTTTCACCACCGGATAAGCCGCGGCCAATGCCTCTTGCAAACCGCGATGGACATTGTTGCGATAAATGGCAAACCGCTGTGACGCACGCGAATCAAACCCGGCGGGAGCCGCCGAAGGATTTTCATCCATCAGCGCATTGGCAAAGGCCCGATGAAAAGCAGCATCACCATTTTTTACGCCATCCGGGTCCAACGCGACCTGTGCTGTTCCGTTCATAATGCCCCCCTACGAGGTTGATTTTCACAAGCGTCAATCACCCTGTTGGCCTGTTCTGCCTCGCGCGCCAGCATTTGCCAGTCGGGTATGTCGTTATCCCATTCAATCAGGGTTGGTTTGGCACCAATGCGGTCAATCAACCGCTGATACAGTGCCCAAACCGGGCTTGCGACCGGGCGGGAATGGGTATCAATCAACACATTGTCGCTTGTATCGGCATCCTGTTCATGCCCGGCCAAATGAATTTCACCAATCAGGTCGCCGGGTAAAACATCGATATAGCTGTTGGCGTCAAATCCCAGATTATGGGCGCTAATGAAAATGTTGTTCACATCAATCAACAGCCCACAGCCCGATTGCCGGGCCGCTTGAAGGATGAAATCGGTTTCCGGCATCGAATTTTGCGGCAAGGCCAGATAAGAGGTCGGATTTTCAATTAATATCCGCCGCCCAACCGCGCTCTGCATCTGGTCAATCGCGTCAACCAGATGCGCAAGGCTTGCGCTCGTCAGCGGTGTTGGCAGCAAATCGGCCAGATATTTTCCGTCATGGCCCGACCACGCAATATGCTCAGACACCAGCCCCGGTTCAAACCGGTCAACCAGCGCCCGCAAAGATCGCAGATGATTTTTATCAAGCGGCGCGCCGCCGCCCAGCGATAACCCCACCCCGTGCATGGACAGGGGAAAACGTTCACGCAATTGGGTCAACATATGCAAGCGCGGCCCGCCCGATACCATATAGTTTTCGGGATGAACCTCGAACCAGGCAACCGGATCGGCATTTTCAAAAATATCGACCGCATGTTCGGCCTTAAACCCCACCCCGGTACGGGCTGGAATAGCGCCAGACGGCATAACAGTTTTGAAAATATTGTCCGAATTCTGGCCACGGGGCGCGATCACAAAACGTATCCTTTTGGTATGTCAGATGCAAAAATTTCGGCGCGCCTGTTTAAGAGCCGCGCCGAAAAATGGCTTACATTGCAGGCAGGTCACGATCGAGCTTGGTCAGGCTGCCATGAACCATACGGCCATCTGCCGTGGTAAAGGACATATCTTCGCAGGTGCCAGCCGGTACCAGCTTCCAGGAATTACCCTGATAATCGACCTTGGAAGTCCCGGCACATGTGGTCCCCGGACCAGCGGCACATTCGTTCTGGCCTGCCATGGAAACACCAAAACATTTCTCCTGGCCATCTGCTGCGGAGGCATGGGTTGCAGCCATTGACAGGCCGGCCGAAAGTGCCGCTGCCAAAACAAGTGCTTTTTTCATTTCTGTTTTCCCTTTGGTAAAAGTTCCCGATTTTGAATGTCGCGGCGGTTTTTCCCGTTCGCTGCGACACCCTTTTGATAGCAACCACAAGGCACACCGTCACTGCAACTCGTGCACACGGCCCTTCAACACGATGTGACAATAAATCCTTTTGATTTCACGCCGATGTGAGGATAAATCGGCGTATTCATTCCCCCCTCTGCTCCCATCAGCCTCGAAATGCCCCTCGTAAATCGCCCAAATAATAAACCAGGGGTTGATGAAATCAGCACCGCGAAATTTTGTGAAATCGTCAGAATATCGCCCCTTGCCAGAGACAAACAATTGGCTGTCAGGCATTGAAAATACTGGAATAATCGTTTTAAAACTCCGAAAACCAGCCGCTCGTCGCAGCGTTTCCTATCGCCGTTTGGGCCCGCTTTTAACGCACAAAAAGCACACCAATAACGTTCAACCCGGATCCCTCACCAAAATCTGGAAAAATCCAAATAGATCCATTGATAACAACCAGTTATGCTGAATTTTGACTTCATCCGAATTGACAGGGTGTTTTCGCGATCCCGTCCCGCCACGACAGGGTGCCTGGGGTTGAGGTCGGGGCCTTGATGGCGTTCATGACATAGAGGACAGCTTCTCTGGTTCACGGCGAGTCCGGCTTTGCCCGCGACAACCTGACGCGCGGGTCAAAACCAACCGCATGGACTATATCTTCTGCCTGGCGCGCAACGACCGTCTGCGCCACAAGATCCATAGCGTGCCCGACGCCTGCCGCTGTAAACAGACCTTCTTCATAGCCTGGAAAGCCCTGGTCCCGACATCAGAACGATCCCGTCACCCTGCCAAAATCCCATGGCGGGCAATCCGGGTCCGTCCTCATTTCCCGATCAATCGTGAAAAATGACATGCTAAAAAAGCCTGGTTCCATCGCCGGGTTAAAGCCAGCATCACTCCGGCGATAAAACCTTTTTTGCCTTGGGTAATCCAAAGCTAATCGCCCACCCTGCCAAAAGGAACAGGGCCGATACAACCAGGCATCCCACCAGCCCGCCATACAAATAGGCGACCCCCGAAAGGATGGTTCCCGCCAGACGCCCGACAGCGTTTGACATGTAATAAAAACCGACATTCATTGCGACCTTGTCGCCGTGGGCATATTCCAAAATAAGATAGGAATGCAGCGATGAATTCACCGCAAAAACCAGCCCGAAAACAAGAAGCCCGCCCAAAACCGCCAGTTCCGGGGCAATATTGAAATGAACCGTGGCAGCAATCGCAATGGTTACAACGATCAGAGCAAAAATCCACAGGCGTGCTGTTATGCCATCGGGCGCAGTGCTGTCGGCCCGCAGCAATTTGGGGGCAATAGCCTGAATAAGACCATACCCAACCACCCAGAGCGCCATATAAGAGCCAACTTCGATCTCTCCCCAGCCCAGTTCGGATGTCAGAAAGACGGGCAGCCCGACCACAAACCAGATATCGCGTGATCCAAACAGAAACAACCGTGCCGCAGAAAGAATATTGATGCGGCGATCTTTGGAAAAAACTTCGCGAAATTTCGGCTTGGCACTGCCCGCGGGCTTCGCCATCTCGTTGCCCAGGCTAACTGCTACGGAAATCAGCAACAGGGTCAAACCCGCCGACATGGCCAGCAAGGCCCCGCCAAAACCAAACCACGCCAACAAGGCCCCGCCCAAAAAAAACCCTGCCCCTTTAAGGGCATTCTTTGATCCGGTCAGAAGCGCGACCCAACGAAACAATGCACCATCAGCATCGGTCGGAACAAGAACCTTGATCGCGCTTTTGGCCGACATTTTGGTCAGATCTTTGGCCACACCCGAGGCCGCCTGCAATCCCATCACATAAGCAACTGATATCCAGGGTAACCAGTGCGGATCAATTTGCGACAGGGCGGAAAGCGACAAAATTTGCAAAATCAGGCCGGCAAACAGGGTAAATCGCAATCCTTTTGCCTGTGCCAGCCACCCTCCGACCAGATTGGTTATGATCCCGGCGAACTCATAAAGAGTAAACAAAAGGGCTATTTCAAACGCGGAATATCCCAGATTATAGAAATGCAACAAAACGAGCATTCGCAACGCACCATCTGTCAGGGTAAAACCCCAATAGGCGGCGGTAACAAGAGCATAGTTGCGGATGGCGACCGACATTCCGGTTTCCTACAGGCTGGTGCCGACCTTGGTCAACAGATTGACCATACGGCACACATAACCCCATTCGTTATCGTACCAGGCAAGAATTTTGACCTGTCGTTTATCGATGACCATGGTTGACGCGGCGTCAATAATCGACGAGCGCGGATCGTTCAGGTAATCCACACTGACAAGCGGTCGTTCCTCATAACCAAGAATACCGGCAAGATATGTTTCCGATGCCTCGCGCAGCAAAGAATTAACAGTTGAGACATCGGTATCCTGGGCCACCTCGAACACACAATCGGTCAGCGACGCATTTAGCAAAGGAACGCGGACGGCAATCCCGTTCAGCTTTCCGCTCAGTTCCGGATAAATCATCGTGATCGCCGTTGCCGATCCGGTGCTGGTCGGTATCAGCGATTGCAGGCAGGAACGCGCCCGGCGCAAATCCTTGTGCGGCAGATCCACCACGGTCTGGGTATTGGTTACATCATGAATGGTGGTGATCGATCCGTGCACAATGCCAATTTTTTCATGAATAACCTTGACCACCGGGGCCAGACAGTTGGTTGTGCAACTCGCCGCTGTCAAAAGATGGTGCCGGGCGGGATCATAAAGATCATCATTCACGCCATAAACAATATTAAGCGCCCCTTCCTTCACCGGCGCGGCAACAATCACTTTCCTGACACCCTGATCGAAATAAGGCTGAAGCGTATCTGGCGTTTTGAATTTTCCCGTGCATTCCAGAACAATATCGCAACCAATCCCGGCCCAATCCGTATCGCCAGGATCGGAATTTTCACTAAAGCTCAGGACATGCATCTGATCAATGATGATCTTGTCATTCCCGCACGTGACCTGCTTGTTCCAGCGCCCATGAACGGAATCAAATTCCAGCAAATGGGCAGCCGTGGCAGCCCCCCCGCTGATTTCGTTGACATGAACAAACTCAAGATCGGGATGCCCCCACCCTGCGCGTAATGCAAGTCGGCCCATTCTGCCAAAGCCGTTAATCCCAATTCGTATCTTGCTGTTCATTATCACGTCTCCGAAATCTTGTCTTTCCCCACAGGCCCGGCCCGTGACATGTTTTGTCAGATTTGGCAATTGTCAGGCCGGGTCACTTACGGGCATGGTCGTTTCGCCAATTTGATCCAGTCTGCGTTGCAGCGACATGCGATCCAGTGACGCAAACGGCAAACTGGTGAAAATCGAAATCCGGTTCCGCAACATGCGATAGGTTTCAGCAAATGCAAGACGAATTTCAGCTTCCGTCCCTGTTGCAGCGGCAGGATCAGGAACCCCCCAATGTGCACTCATCGGGGCACCGGGAAAAACAGGGCAGCTTTCTTTTGCGGTCTGATCGCAGACCGTAAAAATAAAATCAAATTTGATTTCGTCCTGCTGCGAATAAACTTCCATCGGCTTGGAGGAAAACACCGTCAGATCATGCCCCAGTCCTGAAAGCAAGTCTGCTGTATAGGGGTGCAGGGCGCCGCGGGGATGGGATCCCGCGCTATAAGCATGAAAATGATTACTTCCTTCGCCGTTCATAATGGCCTCGGCCATGATCGAACGCGCCGAATTCCCCTGACACAGAAACAGGATATTATAACTTCCGCCTGACATGTTTTTTACTCCGGTATGTAAAAACGACAAAATATAATCAGCAGTATTCAAACATCCACACAAAGCGATCAGGACCGCAGCTTTCTGTCTAACCGCACAACTGTCATGAACGCGGAACCCCCAAAACGGACGCCACATTCAAAAATTCCATATGTCCGGATTTATCGACATGAATAAGATAGGGCAAGTGACACTTTTATGTCAGAAATTCCGGATGCTTTCCGGGCCCACAATACGGTGATTTTCGCGACACCCCGGGATTATGCATCCTTACATAATCGGCCCACCCTCGACCGTTCCCTCAGCGTGAAACGATCTCAACCCGGATTCCCCCGGATTCATCCTCAGATTTACGCATCATCCTCATTCCCGTAATAAAATCTGAATGTTAGAATGAATTCCCGGTTTCCAAAAAATAACAGGGTATTTTTTCGATGCCGTTTTCAGATTTCGGTCGGCGCAAGGTTCCGGCGGTATTTGATGGTGACGTATCCGGGGGGATGTATGTGCAGGACGATCCGCAGTCTGAAACCCTGCCATAAAGCAGGGTTTCATCGTTTTTGGTTGCGGGGGCCAGATTAGTCTCCGCCCTTCGGGCTCCGCCA